>JACCEB010298279.1_pt1 | contig 17341 bp, 17 predicted proteins | sample 7454761 | NCBI WGS metagenome assembly JACCEB01 (sample SAMN15323454, study PRJNA562643) | freshwater metagenome | isolation source: river surface water | place: USA:Blue River Watershed | collected 2017-08-18 | reverse complement strand
TACCAGGAATATTTTTTTCAGAAAAATAATTTTGAATAACTTCAACAGTGTTATCAGTAGAACCAGTATCACAAATACAATAACAATCAATAATATTCAATACAGAATCAAAGAGACGTGTAATAATTTTACTCTCATTTTTAACAATCATATTTAAACAAATAGTTGGTAGTTCCTTTTTTTCGGTAATAATGAGTTCCATATGTTGGGTATAATTATAAATAAAGTATTTTGTTTTTAAATAAAAAATTAAAAAAAATATATAATAAAATAAATAATAAAAATATAAACTAATAATAATATATGTCGAATACAAGATTTTTTTATGATCCAGCAAGAACAAAAAAACAATTACAACAAGCGACTGGTCCAGGAAGATATATGTTAGATGTTCCAGGAAATGGTTCAAACCCTTGTTATATTGAAGACCCTCAAATAATAATTCAAAAATGGGGAGCAAATTTAAGAAGTAATACAATAAATTTAGAAAGTGACTTGATGGGTGTTAATAGAAGTGCAGCTAGAAGGGATTGTTTAGCAGAAGATAATTATAAAAAGTACAATGTTCCAAATGAGGCTATACAATATCCAACATGTAAGAATTTATTTACGGAACAATCGAGAACAGTAATGCCTGCTTGGACAGCACGTGGATTAGAACAAGTTGATTGGTATTATCCACAATTAAACCCACAGGAGAATACTTGTGTTCCATTTCAAAATAATTTAAGCACAAGAATTTTAGAAAAAGATTATTTTGTTAGAGAGAAACCTTGTGAATTTGAAAATGGAGCAAATATGCTACCAGCGAATTTGGGATTAAAAGGGAATTATGTAGGTGGTCCAACATTATGTAATACAAATAATATGTGTGAATATATAAAACCGGCAAAGACAATTTAAAAGGATTAATTTATTATTTGGTAATAAAATCAAATAATAAAAAATATAATAATTTATATATATATTATAATATAATATGGAATTAGCAATACCTTTAATAGCATTAGGAGGGATGTATGTTATATCAAATCAACCAAATAAATCATGTGAAGCCCCAGCATTAAAATCAAAAAAAGAAAAACTAACTCAAGAAAATTTCTCTAATATGGGATTACCAAAACAAAATTCCAATTTACCAAATACAAATATTCCTCCATCAAATTATCCAGTATCTAATCATAGTCAATTAATTGATACCGTTCAACAATATATAAATCCAAACGCAGCATCTGATAAATATTTTAATCAAAATGTTTATGAAAATGAAGTAAATAAAGGAAAAAGTGTAGGAGATACAATTCAAGGTGTATATTCATTAACAGGCGATTATTTAGATTCACAACAATTTAAACATAATAATATGGTTCCTTTTTTTGGAGGAAAAATCAAAGGTTATACTTATCACGCAAATACAGCTGAATCAATTTTAGATAATATGGCTGGTACAGGTTCTCAAGTAACAAAGAAAATAGAACAAGCACCATTATTTAAACCAGAGGATAATGTTCAATGGGCATATGGAACACCAAATAATAGTGATTTTTATCAATCTCGCGTTAATCCTGGAATGAGAAATAACAATGTAAAACCATTTGCTACAGTAAATGTAGGACCAGGTTTAAATCAAGGTTATACTACAACAGGAAGTGGTGGGTTTAATTCAGGAATGGAGTCTCGTGATAGTTGGTTACCAAAAACAGTAGACCAATTAAGAGTAGCAACAAATCCAAAATTAGAGTATAGTTTAGAAGGTCATGATGGCCCAGCGAACTCTTATATAAAGAACCCAGGAATTATTGGTCGTGTTGAGAAACATACACCAGACACATTTTATATTAATTCACAAGACCGTTTATTCACAACTGTTGGGGCAGAAAAAGGAGAGACATTGAGACCAATTCAAGAGATGGGTGTAATTAGAAGACCAAATTGTGAGGTAGATTATATGGGTCCAGCAGGTCCAGCAGACCGTGTTGCTAATTATGTACCAAGTGGTTACGAGCAATCAAAGAGAAAAGAATCGATGACTTGTGATGTTCCTCACTCGAGTGCTGTAGGTAGAGCTCCAATTGATGAAGAGAACCGCTGGTTAAAAAGTTATACAAATAATAATAATCATCGTTCAACAGTGAAACAACCAGATACTTTTAGAAGTGGATTTGGAGGTGCTATTGGTGCAGTAATAGCTCCAATAATGGATTTTTTGAAGCCAACAAGAAAGGAAGAGGTCGTGAATAATGTTAGAATTTATGGTGATGGTGGAAGTAGTGTTCCATCAAGTTATGTGAATAATCCAAATGATATATTACCAACAACAATAAGAGAAACAACACAATATCAGACAAATTTCAATATAAATAATCAAAAAGAAGGGCATTATGTGAATAATTATACATCACCAGATTTGACTCAAAGAGATACAACAAGTTGTAGTACACTAGGAAATGTAGGTGGTGCTGCAAATGGATATGGTGATATGAATTATGATGCCGCATATAGACAACATAATAACGATATTAAATCACAAACAATAAATAATAGACCAAATCAAGGTGGAACACAAATATTTAATCAACAAATGAATGTAAATTGTGCGAGACAAGATTGTGACCGTTACAATAATAGACTTTTTACACCTTCATCAGTAATAAAAGCACCACCTGCGAAAGAAAATTATGGAAATATAAGATATCCACAAAGTTATGATGATAATTTTAGTTGTGAGAGAATAAATCCAGATATTTTATCGGCATTTAAGAATAATCCATATACACATAGTTTAACAACTTCAGTTTAGAGAGAAAATAATAAAACAATAAAATATTTAATCAAAAATAATTTATAAATATTTTATACTATAAGATTTTTAAATGTTGGAAATAGAAGAAAATCATTCTTGTGAGTGTTGTAAATGTAATGAATTGGAGAGAAAAGTTGTGGAATTAGAGAATATAATAGTTAGTTTTAATACAGGAATAGATAATAAGATAGATAGGGAGATAATAAAAAATAATGAATTACTGTTAAGAACAATTCATATGTTAGAGAGAAAAATAACAGAATTAGAAAAAAAACATAGATAAATTAAGAAAGAAAAGAGACAGAATTAATATGAAATATAAATAACTTAAAAATAGGTAATTATTTATATTATAAAATGAATAAATTAAATTATCCTACTTGTATTAGAAGTTTTAAAAATTTTTTGAAATCGGATTCCAAATACTTAAATATATATAATGAGATTTTAAAGAAACCCCAAGTATTTGATGTTTCTCTCCGCGATGGACTTCAAACAGTTGGAAAATTAGACATTGATAAATATTGTTTAGAGAGAAAAAAGGAAATATACTATAATATTTTAGAAACTCATCACCCCAAACATATGGAAATAGGCTCATATGTTTCACCCAAAGTGATGCCTATTTTTATAGATACACCAGAGTTATTTAAATATTTAGAATTATATGATTCACAATTGGGAAATGGTCTTAAACCAGATTTGTATTTGTTTGTTCCTACATTAGAAAAATTAGTTGAACTAGAAAATAAACATAATGATATTTTTCTGTTCTGTAACAATTTCTCTCTAACAACATCTTGTTCATTCGGATTTCAAATGAAAAATATTAATAAAACTTTAAATGAAACAAAGGAAGATTTGAAGTTAATAATAAAGTATTTACAAAACAAAAAAGGAACAAATAATTTTAAAATAAAATTGTATATTTCATGTATAAATGAATGCCCAGTGAATGGAAAGTTAGATATAGATTATATAGTTGACGAGATAATGTATTATTATATGAATTATAAAATAGATAATATATGTTTATCAGATACAATGGGAACTCTAGAACCGAATGATTTTGAAAAAATAATAGATAAATGTATTTTTTGGGGAATGAATAACAGTTTTCTCTCTTTACATCTTCATTATAAAGAAAAAAATACTGATGATGAGAGAAGAATAGAAGAAATAATTACAAAAGCATTAACACGTAAAATAAATAAATTTGATGTATCAGAAATGAGAATGGGAGGTTGTCCAATAACATTAGATAAAGAAAAAATCAAAAATAATTTAACATATGAGTTGTTTTACAAATGTTTGGTAGATCATATTATTAATTTATCAAAAAACACATATTAGATAAATTATATTGAGAGAAATAAAATATTATATTCGTTTTATTAAAATATAAAAAAACTGTTATAATTAATAATATTAATATCAATAATTATAACACGGTGATGTTAAAAATTCATACAGATATAAAAGAAAAATTAGAATATTTTCAATCTATTCATAAAATACCAAATATAATTTTTCATGGTCCAAGTGGAAGTGGAAAAAGTACATTAGTAAATGAATTTGTTAATAATATTTATAATAATAACAAAGAAATAATTAAATCTTATGTTATGTATGTAAATTGTGCACACGGAAAAGGAATAAAATTTATAAGAGAAGAATTGAAATTTTTTGCGAAAACCCATATAAATTCAAATGGTGGTGATGTTTTTAAAAGTATTATATTATTAAATGCTGATAAATTAACAATGGACGCACAATCAGCATTACGTAGATGTATTGAGTTATTTAGTCATACAACACGTTTTTTTATTATTGTAGAGGATAAATATAAATTATTAAAACCAATATTATCAAGATTTTGTGAGATATATGTTCCAGAACCAGAACAAAATGGAAATATAATAAATCTATATAAGTATAATTTAGAATCAGTATTTAATATGAAAGAAATAAATACAAAAAGAAATGATTGGTTAAAAAAAGAGCTATCAAGCATAGCACAAAACACTACAAATAGTAATTTAACAAAATTATCAAATAAATTATATGAAAAAGGGTATAGTGGTATTGATATAATTAATCTATTAGAAAACCATAATAATTTTTCAAAAATATCAGAAGAAAAAAGATATGAAATATTAATAACTTTAAATAGAGTAAAAAAAGAATTTAGAAATGAGAAAATATTAATATTATTTATTTTGAATTTTATTTTTTTAAGTTTAGATAGAGATTTAGAAAATATCTCATTTATTTAAAATGAATGATTTTGATATTAGTTCTCTCCACGAATCAAAAAATGAATGGTGTTCAAGGCTATTAACAATAATGACTCCACTTGTTATTGAAGGTTTGAAATCTATTTTTGATGAAGCATACAAATTATGTAAGGATAATGATGAAACTGATAAGTATTTAATGACTTTTCAGAATTTCCTAACAAGAATACCAAAATGGAATCCAACAATTATTGAGAATGAGAGAAAAAGAATATGTGATAGAAGTGGTTGTGGATATTTACAAGATTTAGTAACTTGTGTTCATATAATTCAATTAAAATTATTAACTGCTATTCGTGCTGGAAATAAACAAAAAAAGATTGATATTAATATACCAAAGTTAGATGATTTTATTCATAAAACCTACATTCATGTAGCGAGAAAAATATATAAAAATGTATATTTATTTGAGATAAATATTGCTCCATTACAGATTCAAAAGCATCATCGTGAATTAGAAATTATTGTTCAAGAATGTATTTTGAATTCAGTAAGAGAAAGTATTCCAGTTGAATCAATTTTGAGAGCTTATATGGATGAAACAATTGAAGAAGATGTGAAAGAAGAAATAAAAGAAGAAATTATTGAAGACCCAGAAGAAAAGGAGAGAGAAGAATTGGAGAAAACCGTTAAAGAGGCTATTAAAGAAAATAAAATAGAAAAGGAAGTAGATGAATTAGAAAAAGAGAATATAAAGATGGGTGGTGGTCGTTTGAGTTTCAATGATGTAGATATAATTAAAAGTTCAGATGGAAGTGAATTAACAATAGAAGCACCAAAAACAATTGAGAGATTAGAACAAGTGTATAAAGGTGAGATGAAACATCCAGATGATGATAATAGTGATGATGAAGGTGGTGATAGAATACAAATAATGGATGAAAATGTTAGTTTAGATATTCCAAGTATAGATGAGCCAGAAATATCATTATTACCAGATTTATTATTAGATGATATTGAAGTTTTGAGTTAAGTTGAATAAAACATAAAACATAAAACATAAAACATAAAACAAACAAAAAGAAAATCAAATATTATATATATATATTATAATGAATATCGACCCTTTAATAATAAAAAGAATATTATATAATATAGTTAGTGATGATTTTTTAATATATAGTTTGTTAATTTTATTAGTTATTTATTTTGTTATGAATAATTCTAGAACGCCTAAAAAATATTTACCTTTTTTAAATGGTTTTTATAATGGTTTTATAGGTTATTGTATATATCATTTTTTTAGAAATATTTTAGGTACGTTAGAAATATTTTAGATATAATTGCGTAAAACATTTAGTAAGATTGTGAAAATATATTATATAATTTAATATGGATAATATATTTTTTGTAGCAGGCGTAGTTTCAGTAGTATTTCTTTTAGCTAAGTTTATTGAAATGAGATTTATTGATAAAGAGAGTAAACCGTTGAAATTATTAGTAAGAGACACATTATTAGTGTATTTTAGTGTTGTAACTGGAGGTTTTATCATAGACCAAATAAAACCAGTAATTCAAGAAGGAGGGACTATTCCACAAAATCCAGCAGTATTTACAGGCGACCCAAATTTTTAGATTATTTTATGTTATCTACCGGTCCATACTTTAACAATAATGTTATTTACCTTTTTTTTAGAATAAATATCATTAATATATTGGTCATATGTGTAACCCCATTTACAATAAGTAAAAATGCTTCCTAGTAATGATTTTGTACGTTTTAATTCTTTACATTCGGCAAAAATGATTGCTCCAATAATTCTTTCAAAAGCACATCTATCTTTTCTACAGGTTATTGCTGGTAATAAATTAGTTAATTTATATTTATTATTTATTAATGTTAAAAAATCATGTGATATATACATTTGAGCTCCAAAACAACCGTCCCAATAATCTGCTATTCTACTGATTAATAAAGAATTAAGAATATCTGATGTATCCTTTAATTTTTTTATAACTTCGAGAGAATTATTTAGATGTGCAGCAATACGAATAGTGTTGTCCATCTTTTTTTCAGGGTCTATTTTACTATCAAAGTGCCACAACGGTATTACAGGAACGTTTAATTTTTCAAAATTAATTCTTTTATGAAAAAAAACACTATCATGTAATATAATAGCATTATCAAAATATTTGTTTTTCAAAAAATAAATAAAAGGTAATAACTCACCTCTTTTTGGGAACTCAGATTCAATAATTTCAATATTAATATAATCAGTAAAAGATTTAACATAATTTTTATCACTATTATCATCAATAATAACAATTTTTTTGTCTGGATAAAAAATTCTAATACATTTTACACAATTATTCCAATAATAGTTAGTTTTTTCAGAATTAACATGTCGTGTAATAATAAATCCAAAATCATTATTTTGTTTCATTCTAATGTTTAATATTATTTATATTATTATAATAAAATATAAAATATAATTAAATTCAATAATTATTAATTTCAAAAAAGATATAAAGATATAAAATTAAATATTAATTATGAGATATCCTTTTGTTATTACATATAAATTAGCTAAATACCAAAAATTTTATTCATTTTTAGAAAAGCACAATGATAAGTTTATGTGTAGTTTTTTTATTGTAGAAAACGAGAATGATTTAAACACTTTATTCAATGCAAACTATCAAATATTATTTACTTATGGTATTATGGATGAATTTGTTATTAACATAAATAATGTATTACCAGAGAGAATAATAAAAAATAAATGGTTACATTTAGATAATAATGAAATAGATAACATGTTAGATACAGTTGAAAATGAGAATACAGTTGTTAGTATGATAAATAATTTATTTACAACACGTTTTGTAGAAAATTCTATAAGATTAAGAGAAGAAATAAGACCAACATTTTCTATATTTACAACATGTTACAATTCATATGATAAAATCCATAGAGCATATAATAGTTTTTTAACTCAAAAAATGAAAGATTGGGAATGGGTCATAGTGGATGATTCTCCAGATGATAATCATTTTAATTTTTTGAGAAATAATTTTGGAAAAGATAATAGAGTACGACTTTATAGAAGGTCTCAAAATAATGGTAGTATTGGAAATGTAAAAAATGAAGCGATTAGTTTATGTAGAGGTAAATATGTTTTAGAGATGGACCATGATGATGAAATTTTTCCAGACACATTAAAGGATGCTACAAATGTATTTGAAAGTTATAATGAAGTTGGGTTTGTTTATATGGATTATGCTCATTTAACCGAGAAAGGTGAAAATTATAAATACGGAGATTTTTTTGGTAAAGGTTATTGTGGTTATCATTGTGTAAAATCAAGAGGAAAGTGGGTTTATGTTGAAAATACACCAAACATTAATAATATAACAATGAGTCATTTAGTTTGTATGCCTAATCATCCGAGAATTTGGAGACGTGAAACATTAATGAAAATGGGAAGTTATTGCGAGGATTTACCTATAAATGACGACCAAGAAATAATTATGAGAAGTGCGATTGAGACAAAAGTAGCTCGTATATCTAAGTTAGGTTATATTCAGTATATGAATGATAATAATAATAATTTTTCACTAATTAGAAATGCTGAAATTAATAGAATTGGCCCACAATATTTGATGCCTATGTTTTATAAAAAATATAATTTCCATGAAGTTATGAAAGAAAGAGATGCGTATGAAGATGAAAAATATATAAATAGTTATTCACAAATATGGTTAAGAGATAATTATGAACATAAATTTTGTAATATTATTATTAATCCTGATTGTAATAAGCAATATTGCATTATAGGTATAGAAGCTCTTGTTAAGTTTAAAGAAAGAATTGATGAATTATGTAAAGACGATAAAAATGAATTTGTTGTTTTAGATAATAGATATAGCCCAGAGTATTTGTGTAATTTATTAGACCATTATGGTTATAGTAATTTTAAGTGTTATGTTTTAAATAATACACCTAGAAATATTTTGAAGAGGTATTTCAATTTAATTATTAAGAATTGTGAAGATACTGAATTTATAGAAGTAGAATTACCACAAGTAGATTTTAATACAAATTATGGTTCTAGACATGAAGTAATTAATGCTAACAGTAAAAATAGTGATTCATATTTAGAAATTGGTGTTGAATATGGTTACACATTTAGAAATACACATTTTGTTTCAAAAGTAGGTGTTGACCCTGATCCAAAAATAAATGATTCAAAAATAGTGTTAAAAACATCAGATGATTATTTTATTTATTTAAAAGAGACAGACTCTAATAAAAGATTTGATTGTATATTTATTGATGGAATGCATCAATCTGAATATGTTTTAAATGATTTTATTAATAGTTTAGCTGTATTGAATGATGAAGGAAAAATTATGATAGATGATATATTACCACAAAGTTATAATGAACAATTAAGAATTCCAATAAAACATTATTATGAAAATGGAATTTTGAAATATGGGGAGCCTTGGACAGGTGATGTATGGAAAACTATTTATTACATTTTATTAAACCATAATGGATATATTAGTTTCAAATATTATAATCATGGAAATTATAGAGGGGTTGGAGTATTTCATATCAAAGAAGAATTTGAAATTATTCGTGATGATAAAAAAATAGATGATATCATAAAAGAAATTCAAAATTATGATTATTTAAATGATTTTCATAAATATGTTGAATTAGTAAAAACTCTTTCTACTGGTGTGTAAAGAAAATGTTGTATAAAATAATAAATAATTTCGTTATTATTAAATTATTTATTATTATTGAATTAAATATTGAAATGCTTATAATACCCTATACCAAAACAGGTAAATCATCAATATTGAGTATTTTTTTATTGGATTCTATATCCTTTTTGTTGACTAAAAAATTATTGAATTCTGGTCTCTCTAATTGTGCCTGTGGTGTGTGATTATGAACATATCTAGCAATCATTTTATATAATTTAAAATCAGGATATCTCTCTACTCCATTATTCTTGTAAAGTAAATTAACACCTTTATCATCTAAACACCATTCAACAATTAATTTAACAACTGGGTCAGATTCAGTTATTTCTTTTAAAGAATCGAAATCTTCAACAACATAATCAAATATAGAACAAGCAAGACGACATAGGTCAAAACTGAAATTTGGTTCTAAACGAGGTTTCTTATCATTGAAATAAGGTTCTGTGTTGTATTGAGTGGCCGCATCACCTCCAGCTTGGAAACTATCACTACAAAAAAGTTTACCATTATATTTATAAATAGCCCTACCAAAATCAATAATTTTGAAAAGTCTACCAAATGTTGGAACTTTATAATACTTGTTTTTATAACAATAATAAAAATATTTACTATTTGTTTCAACATACATAATATTATTTGTATGAAGGTCATTGTGTGTAAATGAGAACATCTTTTGATATGTTATCAGAATCATAATAATTTGCATAAAAGCAGCAAACCATTCTTCTTCAGATAATGTAGAGGATAAAATAAGATTATCAAAAGTATCCCCACAACATTCCATACATATAACTTGAACAGGAACTTTAGGTATAATCGCATTAACACATTCATCTTCAAAATCATCTTCTTCATCTTGTTCATCTTCATCTTCTTCATTGCTATCAATATCCTCATCACATTCAACTTCTAATTCAGAATTGTCTGATACTTTTTTGTTACTATTGAAACTTTTTTCACTTTTAATATCTTCAACAGTAATTAAATCAGGAATTTCTTCAATATTATCACTTATAATTTCACATTCATCCTCAATGGATGTATGAGATGTTCTTGATGAACAACTGGAACCAGATTTTAATGTAGTTTTATTATCATTCCCATTTAGATTTGATGTAGACAAAAGTTCATTGTTGTTAGTAATATCAACTAATTCCATTTCGTGTTCTCTCAAATTATCTTTTGTTAGAGTGTTATTTTCAGAAAAAATATTATCGAAATCACCATCATTAAAAGAATCTACTGATAGATGCGATTTCATACTGATTGTATGGTCAATATTAATAGGTTTTAATTTACCATTATTGCTATTTACTTCACCATCATCAGAAAAAAGATATTCATAATCATCAACAGTAAACAATACATTTTTGTTTTTAATGAAATATTCAGAACCATTTAAATAATCTAGATCATCAATAATATTAAGTTTAAAATCATTTTTGATTGCTAAAAAGGAACCAAAAAAATCTATTCCATGAGCAAAATCGAAATCATATATTAATTGACTTGTTAAAAATGTGAAAAAACTATCAACATATGCTGCGTTATTAACATCTAAAAATTTGCTGGTAGTTTCATCTTCACTTGTAGTTAATTGTGGGAGGTTATATAATTTTTTATCATCAGGACTATATTTTCCAACTAAGTATTTGAATGGGTCAATTAATGGTGCCATCTTAAAGAATACATCTTTAGGTTTACTTTTAGTAGAGTTATTTATATTTTTTAATGTACAATTATAAATGTGAAAATCATCATCTAATCTTTCTCTAACATTAGAAATATACCATTTATGATTAAGGTTAATACTATTGTAATTTGTTTCATTCAATGAAAAAAATTTGGTATAAATGGGAATATAATTTTGAATGTTGGAGAGAAAAGTCAATTCAGGATTCTCTAAAGCTTTAAAAAGCTCTTGATTCCTGCGTTTTTGATAATTGATAGATACTACCATTAGCTAATAAATATATAAATTCTAAATACTTTTAACTTATTATTTCTTAATTATGTTTTTTTGATTTTGATTTTGATTTTGAATTTAAGAATAATTTCGTTAAAAAGATTAAATTTTATTTTCTAAAATAATATAATTACAAATGACTTTAGATTTGAAAAAATTTGATATGAAAAGTATCAGTTTTAAGCCAAGTGAAAACAAAGGTCCTGTAATTGTTTTAATTGGAAAACGTGATACTGGTAAATCATTTTTGGTAAGAGATTTACTTTTCTATCATCAAGATATACCTATTGGAACAGTTATTTCTGGAACAGAAGAAGGAAACGGTTTTTATGGTAAAATGGTGCCGAAATTATTTGTGCATAATGAATATAACACTGTAATTATTGAGAATATTTTAAAAAGACAAAGACAAGTTTTGAAACAAATTAAAAAAGAAATGATTACATATAAACGCAGTACAATTGACCCAAGAGCATTTGTTATTTTAGATGATTGTCTTTATGATAACACTTGGGCTAAGGATAAAATGATGCGTTTACTTTTCATGAATGGTAGACATTGGAAGGTGATGTTAGTCATCACAATGCAATATCCTTTAGGTATTCCACCTAATTTGCGTACAAATATAGATTATGTTTTTATTTTGAGAGAAAATTATATTGCGAATAGAAAAAGAATATATGAAAATTATGCTGGTATGTTTCCAACATTTGAATCTTTTTGTCAAGTGATGGACCAGTGTACCGAAAATTATGAATGTTTAGTAATACATAATAATTCAAAATCAAATAAATTACAAGACCAAGTATTTTGGTATAAAGCTGATTCTCATAATGACTTCAAGTTAGGAGCGAAAGAATTTTGGGAAATGTCTAAAGATATGCCTTCAGATGATGAAGAAGATGAAGCTTATGACCCAAATAAGATGAAAAAGAAGGGTTCTGGGCCAAAGATAAGTGTTAGAAAAGCCAAGTGGTAAACAAAATAATAATATAAAACTATTATTACAGTCTTAATTAATTTTTATATGTAAATAATATATAATATATAAAAAATCCGATGTATTTTAGTCCAGAATTTTTAGCATTAATATTTGTATTAATATTATTATCATTTATGTATTATGTTGTTAGAAAAGGAAAAGGAACTTTATTTGACCGTTTTACAGATAAATTTTCTATAATAGGTTCTATATTTGTTCCTGTAGGTATATTTTTAACATATAGAGTTTTTTCTTTACAAAATGAAGCAATGAGAAGAGATGCTACATATAAAATAATTGATAGAGGTTGGGTTGGTGTAAATGAGAAAATGGTAACATATTATAAAGATTGTCCTAGATTTATTAATTCATTATATTTTGATTGGCAGAAAAAAGTTTTAGGAAGTGAAGATCAACAAACATCTGAAGGAGATAAATGGTACGCAGTAAATTATTTATCTATATTAATATTTCAAGCTTGGGAAGATTTTATAACATCAGCAAAAATAGATGATACTGGTTACATTGTATGGATGAACAATTTTTTACAATGGTCAAATTCAAAAATATTGAGAAATAATTGGAATGTGTTAAAAGGAAATTTTGCAGATACTACACAAGAATTTGGTGATTATTTATTTTACATATCAAGTGTTTATAAACCAAAAAATGATGCTGAATTAAATAATTTAGCTAAAATGGTATCTGAAAGTGAAAAATTTAAAAATATTATAACCAAACGTTTTGGTCCATTAAGTTAATACAAATATATAAATTAAATTAATAGTTAATTTATATATTTTATTATTCGCGGTCTTATTATTAGTAATTTATTTAATCAACATTTTCCATAACACCATCGCCTTTTTTGATAGCAAATGGTCCACTAATTAATTCACTGCGTCCGTTATCAGTTTGTCCAACAACAATATTATCACCTTCAAATAATTCTTTACGAATATCAGCAACAGAAATATCTCCATTAGATTTTAAAGAACTTTCTTGGGAATTAATATTATTAACACCAATTAGATTACCAATTTCATCAACAGTTTGAGTTAAAACATTACCAGATTTTTCGGCGTTTTTCATATTATCTTCAATAGCCTTTTGTTTTGTTTCTTTTACTCTTTGTTCAAAAGCAACCTTAGCATTAGATTCATTCTTTTTCTTTTCACTCATCAATTGATTCAATTCTTCTTCCATATATTCAACGCGACCAGTCTTGTAAGCTTCTGGATCCCAAGCATTCCATATTCCAATTGGACCAACCATAATATCATGATGTGGGTCAATTTCTCTGAGCATTTTACATCTCAACTCAGCTTCTTCTTGTGTAGGATAAACACCTCTAATTTTGAATCCACGAGTGTTAGTTTGGAAATTGTGCTTAATATCAAATTTCTTTTGTAAATCATCTTCACATCTATCTAAGAAAGTTTTATAATCATCATCTAAAGAAGAACTGGAAATACTTTCCTTTTCTTCCTTGCAAAATTCTTCAAAATCAGACATCACATCATTAAAAGTAAGCTTGTATTTGTAAGAAATGAAATTAAGAAATTGTGTGAATTTCTCCATTGATTTACTAAATTCCCATTTCTTTAGGAACTCTTCAAAGAAAAACATTTCTTTTTGTTTCAAAATTTTTTCAGGAGAAATAAAAGAAGCACAAAAGAATTTTTGTCCGGCAATTGGTTTATCTTCATCTAACAAATCAACGTATTTAGGGTTAGGCTTTCCACTTTCGTTGACTTTTCTCTCAAATCCTTGTTTTTTAGAACGACTCATTTATTATATATAAATTATTTCCTTTTAAGTTTTTTATCGCAAATATTATTTTTTTTTCTATTTATTTAATATAAATGAACATGTCCAGTATGTTTGATATTAGTGAAATTGTTAGAAGAATCATTAAATACTTGGTTGAAGGTTTAATGGTTGCTATTGCTGCTTTTGCTATTCCTAAACGTTCCTTGAACCTTGAAGAAATTGCTTTTATTGCTTTAACCGCTGCTGCTACATTTAGCATTTTGGATACATACTTACCAAGTATGGGAGTCGCAGCCAAAAACGGTGCTGGGTTCGGTATAGGTGCTTCTCTTGTCCACTGGCCTGGGGGATTTTAAATATAATATAGTGTAATATCTTTAAGTATTAATCCTTAAAACATATTTTTAAATATTTTAAATAATCTATTTAAAAATAATTTATTATTTTGTATAATAATGAAATATGATTACATCGCATTAAATAATTTTTGTATTAACAATAACGTGATTTTATTACAAGATTATTCTAAAGAAAATGTTAATAGAGAAACTAAAATACAATATAAATGTAAAAATTGTGATAATATATTTGATAAATCTTTAAGACAATTATTTAAAACATATAATTATTGTAATGATTGTATGAAAGTTATAAGTATTGATAAAATTAAAAATAAATTAAGTGAATTTAATGTTGAAAAATTGAATAATTATTGTGAAGAAAATAATATAATATTAAACGAAAGTTATAATTATACAAATAGAAATACAGTAATTAAAGGTAAATGTAACAGTATTAACTGTGATAATAATTTTACAAAATCTTTTAGACAATTAATAAAATTAGGAGGTTACTGTTCTGATTGTTGTTTAGAAAAAGGTAAAGAAAAAATTAAAAAGACAAATATGGAAAAATATGGAGTTGATTATTTATTAAAATCAAAAGAGTTTAGAGAAAAAGGGGCAGAAACTATATTATTAAAATATGGTGTTAAACATATTTCTCAAAACCAAAATATAAAGGATATGAAAAAAGAAAAAGCACTAGAAAAATATGGAGTTGATTGTACTTTGAAATCAAAAGAAATTAGGGAAAAAGGAATTAAAACAAATTTAATAAAATATAATTGTGTCAATCCGATGCAAAATGAGAATATTAAATTAAAAATCCAAGAAACAAATATGAAAAAATATGGCGTTAAGAATTATTCACAACATAAAGATTTTAAAGAAAAATGCGAACAAACAAATTTAAATAAATATGGTGTTTTACATCATTCACAAAATGCTGAAATAGCAGAAAAAATGTTCACAAAAGCTTTTAATAAAAAAATATATACCCTTCCATCAGGAAAAGAAATAACATATCAAGGTTATGAAAATTTTGCGTTAGATTATTTGTTACAAATTGAAAATATAAATGAAAATGATATTATAAATTCAAGAAAAGAAGTTCCTGAAATTTGGTATAATGATAAAAATGGAAAAAGATGTAGACATTTTGTTGATTTTTTTATACCAAAACAAAATAAATGTATTGAAGTAAAGTCTACTTGGACAAATCAAATAAAAAATAGTGTATTTGAAAAACAACAAGCGGCAAAAGATTTAGGTTATGAATATGAAATATGGATTTATAGCAATAAAGGAGAATTATTAAATAAATATACATAAATCCAATAATAAAATTTATTATATTTTATCAACAAAATATATAATAAATGTCCAAAACAAAAATTAGAAGGAAAACAAGGAAATTAAGAAAAAATAAAACACATAAAAAAGGGAAACTAATTAAAAGACGCAGTAAACGTGCGGGAATGTATCAATTTCCTCCAAGAGCTTCAACAAAAAGGGGAAGAGACGAAGATATTGATGATGAAGAAGAATCAAGGGATACAAGACATTCTAAAGTTTCCAAAGCTTCCACGATAGAATCCCAAAAATCAGATAAAGAACCATTAAATATAAATACCGACTATATGATTGAAGATTTTGAAGATTTTGAAGTTAATGAACCAACAGAAGAAGACCTAAAAAATAGACCTTCCAGTACAAGAACATTAAGACCTTCAAGTACAACAACAATATCATCAAATTATGATGATTCATTTTCATTAAGTGGTAGTAGTCATATTGATACTGATGATTATGATGATAATATTAGATATCATAGAAAAAGCGACCCTGAATTTGGATTGGGAATGAATAGTAGTTTATCATCAGATTCACTAGATTTTCCAGACTTTTCATCAGATTCGGATAATGATTACTTTTACGATGAAGAAAACCCAAAACCAGGTTTAGGACTTAATAAAATTATACTCGGTGATAATGAGGATAATGTTGATTATGATGAATATGTTAAATATAATAATTTATCATCAGACTCACATTATTTCCCAGACTATTCATCAGAATCAGATAATGAAGAAAAACCAGGTTTAGGTCGTTTTAAAAGTATAAGTAGCAGTGAAAGTTCTTCTAATAAATCCGGTGGAAAAACAAAAAAATCTAAAAAATCTAAAAAATCTAAAAAATCTAAAAAAACAAAAAAAAGACACAATTATAAAAAAATGAAGGGTGGTATGTTATTGAACACTAATTATGGTGTAACAAACCCATACCCACCACAAGACCAACACGATTAAATAGTAGGAATAAATTCCCAATCCAATTCTTCACAAATTTGTTTCCAAATAGTGTCCTGGTCAATTCTTTTCTCTCTATCCTTCAACATAGGAAAGTGAGAAAGATAATGTGATTCTCCAAGTAATTCACATAATTTATACGCAGTATAAT
>JACCEB010463000.1_pt1 | contig 17343 bp, 19 predicted proteins | sample 7454761 | NCBI WGS metagenome assembly JACCEB01 (sample SAMN15323454, study PRJNA562643) | freshwater metagenome | isolation source: river surface water | place: USA:Blue River Watershed | collected 2017-08-18 | reverse complement strand
GAAACAGTATATTCAATGAGCAAACCTGTCATTGAAACATCATCATACTATGTGAATAATAATTTTATAAATACTTTAAAGAATAATCCTCTAGTTAATGATATATATCACCAAAAAAATGTATAAGGCTTTCGGACATTATGTGGATAGATACCCTGAATTAAGAGGAGTTAACCCAATATTTAATAGTATTAATATTACAAATAATTATCCAAAAGATAATGATGTAATTGGTTCATTAGAAAAAGCCGCATCAATTCATAAAGAAGTAAGAAGATTTTTACAACCTTATTTAAGACCAGGAATTAAATTAGTTGATATTGCCAAATTAATAGAACTAAAAACAACGGAATTATCAAATCAATCCAAGTCAATTAATAAAGGTATAGGTTTTCCAGTTGGTTTGGCTATTAATGAATGTGCAGCACATTTTCATCCTGTTTCTAAAGATACAACAATATTAAAATCAAATGATATAATAAAAATAGATTTTGGAACTGAAGTCAATGGTTGGATTATTGATTCAGCATTTACCATTTGTTTTGACCAAAAATATGATCCATTAATGACAGCAGTAAAGGAGGCAACCGAGACTGGAATTAAAAATATAGGTATTGATGTGGATATTGGAGATTGGGGAAAACAAATTCAAGAAGTAATGGAATCATATGAAATAAATTTAGATGGTAAAATATGTCCAATTAAAGCAATTAGTAATTTAGGTGGTCACAATATAGTAAAAGGAATTATTCACGGTGGTATGTTTTTGCCAAGTGTTAATATGAAAAATACACTACCACCAAATTATCGTTTCAAAGAAGGCGTATATGCGGTTGAAACATTTGGATCAACAGGAGCTAATAGAGTAGATGAAATTGGTGATTCGACATTATATCGAATTAATCCAACTACAAAAAAATTAGCAAGTTCTAACTTAAAATTAGAATCAACAAAGAATTTGTATAATAAAATTACAGAAAATTTTCAAACATTACCATTTACCGATAGATATATTGAATTATATAATGTTAACAACTATAAAACACATCTAAAATTAATGTCAAATAATAATTTGGTTCATTCATATCCACCATTGTGTGTAGGAAAAGGCGATTACACTGCACAATATGAACACACTGTTTACATTGGTGATAAAAACAAGATAGTTTTTTCAAGAGGGGAAGATTATTAAAAATTTCGTCAATATAGATATATCTATTATATTTATATTAATGAATTTATGAGTAAAAAAATTTCGTCAATAAATATAGGCATGACTATAAATTTGGAAATCAATTGAATAAGGTGTATATACAATGGCAATAAATATAGTCATTTTATGACTATATTTTTGGAAATAATCATAATCATTTTAAAGTATTATTTTGGCAATAAATATAGGCATAAAATGACTATATTTATTGCCATTGTATATACACCTTATTCAATTGATTTCCAAATTTATAGTCATGCCTATATTTATTGACGAAATTTTTTTATTTAAAAAATAACTAACTAATTTATAATAATGAGTTATATTTGTAATAATTGTAATAAAAGTTATAATACATATTCTGGTTTATTTAGACATAATAAAAAATATCATCTAGATGACATTAATAATGAACAAAAAAATATTAAAAATAATTGTAAATTTTGTAATAAGGAATTGTCTAGTTATAGTTGTAAATGGAGACATGAAAAATCATGTAAATTTGATGAAAATTCAATGATTAAAAAATTTAAAATATTGGAAGAAAAAGTTCATAATCTTAAAAGCAAATTAAATTGTTCGAAAACAATTAATAGTAATAATATAAATAGTAATAATACAAACAATCAAAATATTATTTGTGTATTTCCATTAGGAAAAGAACCTGATAATATATTATCTGTTAATTATATTGAAAAAACTCTTAAAGAACATGGATTAAATTCAATTATAGAAATTCTTAAAAAGAAACACTTTAATCCAGAATTACCGCATTGTCAAAATTTTTGTGTTACTTCAAGAAATGATACATATGCTAGTGTAGTTGATCCGGAAACAAAAAAAATTAAATATGTAAATAAAAAAGATATATTTGATAAAGTATATATGGGTATTGTATCAAATGTAGAAACAGTTAATAATTTAAATAAAGAACAATCTGATGTAAAAGAAACTATAGATAAAATTAAAAATATTCCCTCTTCACAAAAAATGTTAAAAAAACTTCATATTGGTATAAATGAAGAGGCATATCATAATAAAGAATTAGTTAAAAATACATGGGAATATGCTAATTTTGATATTGATGAAAATCAAAAAATTATTGTGGATCTTAATATATCAGATGATGATATTGATTATGAAATAAATGATAATATAAATAATAAAAAATTAATAATAAAACAAATACAAAATCTATTAACTGAAATTAAAAATACAGTAATTTAAATATTATGTTATTAGATTAGATTATTAACCTTCATAATTACGACACTGTTGGATAAAACCAATGACTAATACTTTTAGCTTTTAATTTTATTAATTCGACAGAAAAACATAATTGAAATAGTAAAATAATATAACCGCCTAATAATCTAATAATCATGTAATCAAAATGTTTATTATGAATACAATCATTATGAAAACAAAACCAAATACCTATAGTTTCAAGCAATCCAACAGTACCATATAGTAACCATCCAATATTAAACATATTAATAAAAAAATATAATATATACATACACTTTTTAATAATAATATTATATGTATATAATTTTTTAATTCTTAAAATAATAAATGAAATTACTGTTAATGCTAATGAACAAATACCAACTAGTCCACTTATTTTACACCACGATAATATATCAAAAAATGATTTATTATCAATTACAGTATTAAATCCGTAACCAAAATATAAATCAGATATAATAAAAGGAAAGAATAATATTTGAGATATGATTACATATGTATAAAAATCATCACGAATATTTTTAACAAATATTTTATTTTTTAATGTTTTATTATTAATAATTAAATTAGAATATGGATTATCAGAATTTTGAATAATAATGATTGTATTATTGGTATCATTATTATCATTATTATCATCTATTGCATCATTGCAAATCATATGCGTATTTTCATTAATTTCATCATTATTCATTTTTAATATTAGTATATTACTATATTATTGTATTATAAATTTAAATTTTGATTAAACCAATGTTTACTTCTTTCATAATATCTTTGTAAAGATCAAGAATTAATTCTTCTTCTTCTTTTTCATCTTTTTTAATAATTTCATCTTTATGGGTAAGTAGAATATCATTAATATAATTGTATGCGGAAATAATATGGCTTTGTGATCTTGCACCAGTAATAATAATATTACCTTTTTGAAATACAAATATACTTACTTCTTTTTGTTCGCTATTTTCTTTTGCGGGTACATATTTAATAATAACACAAGCTCTAATGCATGGTTCATATGATGATTTAATTTTTTTCTTTAGTAATAAATTATATAATTTATCACGATCAAGTTGCATTGAAACTTGATAATTAGAATTAATCATATCTATTTTAAAATCTTTAATGGTAATTTTATCTGGTTCTTCAATAAATGTTTTCTCAACGATTTTACCATCTTCGATTTTACCTTTGACTTCTTTTAATTTAGATATTAGTTTATTAAGAGCAAAATTAATATTTTTAAGTGATTTGCAACCAGACATTTGAACTGAACCATTTCTAAAAAGTTTCATGTTAATTTTTGGAACTTCGTTTAAATCTTTAGTTGTACCATGGTCTACACGGACAACTACTGTAATTTGGTTGTAAAAATAATTTTTAGAGGTGTCTTTATTTTTTTGTTTTGATTCTACTTTTTTCATACGTTTTGGTTTATTTTTGACATTAATTAAAGTTCGTAATCTTTCTTTACTTACTTTTACTGTTAGGATATCGTCTGAATTTAATAATAAATACTTTTCGATATTAGGTATATTTAACCTTGTATTTAATTTACATGATGAACACATTGTTGATACACTTATTCCAGCGGGAAGGTTTTTAACCTCCTTTTTATCAACTTCAATGTAATCTGTAAACTCGAAAGTATCCCATCTTGATTTAATAGACATTTGTTATATAGTTAAAGAAATATTTCTTTAAGTATTAATTTTCATTTTTTTTAAATATTTTAAAGTTTTTATATAGATTATTATAATAATTTAATGACATTATTTGATTTAAATGGCCAAATTGATTTTATTGATTATGCTTTTTCACCCTATCATAATGATAATTATGACAAAGAAAAACAAACAAAACAACGAATTGTTAATCCAGATAAAATAAAAAAAATTAAAATATTTGGGAAAAGAATAATTAGACAAGATACAAATAATAAAGTTATAATCTTACGAATCAAAAAATAATTTTCATTTTAATTATAATAATAAAAATAAAAATGAATCAAATAGAATCAAAAAAATTAGATGATATTATTAATAAAAATATTATAGAATTTAATTCTACAATTCACACAAATCAAATAGAAATATTTTATAATTACATGTCTAATTTATTTTTTGATAATTTTATATTAATTATAATATTTTATTTTGTTGTTTTACCTTATTTGTTTACACATAATTCATCAATAGTTACTTGTATTGGTTGTTCTAAAAAACAATTTAATAGTTTTATGTTAATAATAATTCCTTTAATAATAATTGGATATTATAATATAAAATTATTCTGTAGAAAAAATTTTAAAATTGGAAATATTCTTAGAACTAACGAATGTTTAAATACTTCTAATCATATAATTATCAATAAAACAATAAAACCAATAGAAACTAAAATAGAATTATTAGACAAACCATTAAATGAATTTTTTATTAACACATCACATAACACATATATACCTTGTACTCAAAATTTAGATATTGCATCAACTGAAGCAATTAAAAGAGTATTAAAAATGGGTGCTCGTGTAATTGAATTAGATTGTTTTGCAAAAAATAATATTGGTAAAACAGAAGATGATTTTATTCCAATAGTAGCTCATGGATTAGAAAGAAAATCTGGTGATATTTTTTCAACTTCAACAATTTTATTTGAAGATTGTATTGATCAAATTGTCAAATATGGATTTTTAACATCAGATCCATTAATAATATGTCTAGAATTAAACACAAATAATATGTTATCTACACAAAAGATTATGAAAAATATTATAAAATCAAAACTTGGAGAAAAATTATTAAATTTTGATTATAAAATTGGAAATAAAAAAAATAGAAAATATTTTATAAATGAACCAATTAAAAATCTATTAAATAAAGTTATTTTTATTTCTGGTTCTGGATATACTGAAGAATTAACTGATATTATTGATGGGACTTTCGATGAATTAAACATATTAACTAATAATAGTTCAAATCTAATAATAGATGAAAATAATGTAAATAAATTAAATCAAATAAATAGAATTTATCCACATGGTGATTTATCTGGACATTTATCATATAATTATGATCCAGTATATTTTTGGAAAAATAAATGTCAAATGGTTGCATTAAATTTTCAAGTTCTAGATGATAATTTGTTAAAAAATGTGGCAATGTTTAAATCATATAGTTTCGTTCACTTTTCTGAATTTAGCTGAATTAAAATAAATTAATGATTAGATCGTTTACTTAATTCAACAAAATGTTTTCTGCAAACAGGAATATAAGATTCAGAACCGCCTACTAAAACTTTATCACTTGAATTAACTAATCTTAGCGTAAATGGTGCTTCAACTAAATCCTCGCACATATTACATATTGAATTCAATTTATAACAATGATCTGAATATGGAATTAATTCAAGTATTTGTCCAATTGGATTTCTTTGATAATCACCATTTAGTCCACCTACAATAATATTAATTGGAAAATTATCAACCCATCTAGTAACTGTTTGAAATAAATCTTCAAAAAATTGTCCTTCATCGACTACAATTGTATTATAATCATTTACATCTTGATCAGAAATTTCATCTAATCTATTTAAAACTTTACATTCAACTGAATCATAATTATGTGAAGTAATTTTATCAGAGTTGTATCTTGAATCAATAAGTGGTTTAATAACAAGGACTTTATGTTTTTTTTGAAAAAGTCTAATTTGTCTGATGAGTTCAGTTGATTTTCCAGAAAACATTGGACCAATATATAAATCTAATTTTCCACACATTAATATTTGTAATAATTGTAATTATTATTTTAAATATCAATTTTTTTATTTTCCAATATTCCTATTACTAATTGATTTAACAACATAATTTTAATATTTAAATATATAATGGTAAAACACAAGACTTCTAATACTGAAACTAATACTGATACCAAAACAAATACTAGTCTAGATCAAACAAGTAATGATTCTGAAATGAAATTCCCTCTAATATTATCATTTGATGTTGGTGTTATTCATTTATCTTATTGTTTATTAACTAAAAAAGAATTTATTAAACCAGATGGTACAAAATATTTAGATTGGCATATTGTTGATTGGAATAATATTGATTTAACAAATAGAGATGAACAAAAATGTCATTGTGGTGCTAAAGCAAATCTTTCTAATGTTACCAACGGTGAAACTAAATATTATTGTAAAACTCATGGTAAAAAAGTAGATACTACAATTAAACAATTTGAAGAATGTTTTAAAGATTGCCCAAGTAAAGAAAAAAAAAATTTTTGTGGTTATTCAACTACTTCAAAATCCGAAACTAAAAATTGTGGAAAATCAGCTAGTTTTTACAGAATGATTAATACAGAAAAAGGAGACAATCCTTGTTACTATTGTACCACACACGCCAAACAATTATATAAAACAGAATCTAATTCATTACAACTTAAATCATTTAAATTAAAAAGTTCTACATCATTAAATTTTGATGATGTTAAATATGGTTTATTAATGGAATTAGAGAAACGATCTAATTTATTATCTGCAGATTATGTTGTAATTGAAAATCAACCATCATTTAAAAATCCACGTATGAAATCAATTGCAACTACATTATATGATTATTATTTAATTAGAGGTGTATTAGATAAAGCTATAACAAAATCAAATATATCTCAAGTTAAATTTATGTCACCATCAAATAAACTTAAATTAGCAGATGATGGTGATACTAAACAACTTATTAAAGCTAAAAGTACTGATGATACCAAAGCATACAAATTAACTAAAAGTTTGGGTATTAAATATTGTTTGGATTTAACATCACATTTAACAGAATGGCAAAAACATTTTAATTCACATAAAAAGAAAGACGATTTAGCAGATTCATTTTTACAAGGAGCGTATTTTTATACAAATAATGTAAAAGATTCTACAAATTCATCACAAATAAAGAAAAGAAAAAAAGTAAAAGATTGTCATAATACGGGTACCGAAGAGAAACAATCAGTAACTATTGAAAACCCAATTGATTTGATAGAAGAAACTAAATCAACAAAACCAAAACAACAAAAACAACCAAGAAAGAAAAATACTAATAATCTTGATATTGAAATTTAAATATATTTATTATATATAAAAAATTGAATAAATTAAAGACTAGATTATATTTATTAGTTAATTTAATGGAAACAACAGAAAACCAACAACTAATTATTAATACCTGCCAGTATTATTCTGAAGCAAATCCCGCAGAAGGAGAAATTGTTCTTGTTCAGTTTACTGAACAGAATGAAACCTTTTTTAGGGCTAAGCTTATGGAGTATGATTATACTGGAATGATGAACTATCAAGATGTTACCAAAAAGAGGCGTGTTGCTAGTTGGAAGAAATACGTTCAACTTAATAAAAATATGGTTGCGCGTGTTGATTCAGTTGATACTGACAAGAATATTGTTCAACTTTCACTCGCATACTTGGATGAAGGAGCTAATTCTAAAGAAGAAAAGAGTGCTTCACAAATTCAAGAAAAGTTAATGAACTATTTTAATGAAAATAAACAAATGGAAAGTTTTATTAAATCATTATGTATTGTTAATGGTTACAAATATGATGAAATTTGGACTAATTTTGTACATTATTTGGATTCACAAAGGCGCGAATACAATGATGAAAATGAAGAAAACTTGACAATTTGGAAATATTTTACTAATAACATTGATTCATTGGATGAATGGTTTGATGATATTAGTTCACAAAATAATGACTTGGATTGGGATGGTTTGAAACAATCTATTCAAGCTCTTTATGATAAAAAAACAGAAGAATCTATTCATAAGATTGTTTCTAAAATTGGGATAATTTCTCTCGGTGGCATTAGTTCAACTAAAGAACTATTGAAAAAAGTTCTTGATAGTATCAATTATAAATATTCATTTCGTTATGATTCTACCCCATATTATATTCTAGAATCATCATCTGAAGATTCTACAGATGTGGATCATAAGAATGTAGTTGCAACACTTGAAAAGGAATCAAGCAAGTTTGAACCAAAAATTTTTATTAAAACAGAATACATTGGTAAAACTCTAAATTAGAAATTTAGTTAATTAGTATTTCTTCTTTTTACTCTTAACTAATCCCATGGTAGTTTCTAAATTTAATTGTGTAGATTGCATTGGTTTGCTTCTCTTGATTGCGTATTCTGAATCAATTTCTGAATAAATCTTATTAACTTTGTCAATTGGAACTTCTTTTAATTTATTTAATTTATAAGATTCTTCAATTTGCATTTGTCTAGAAATAAGTGGAGGATGCAATACCAAATATTCTTTAGTATTAACAATAGAATTTTCTCTAAATTTTTCTATAGTTAATGTACCACCATAATCTTCTAATGTCATCCAATGAGGAGCTTGTGATATTTTTTTATATTCTGAATATGTTAAATAATATAACAGATTCATTAATGACTCACGTTTAGATGATAATGTATCATTTAAATCTAAATTATAGCTAGACATACAATTAAAACTACAAAAATGTCCAATACAATAAAATGTTTCATTATAATAATCTTCTGGTAGTTGAACAGGTGGTGATTTAAATACATGTCTGCACCACCAACATTTTGTATTGGGATTGAAATTTAATGAATGTGTAATGATTTTATTTACTGAATTATTTAACACTATTTTAGTCTGACTTGTTAATACAGTAGCTTTTAAACTTTCAGTAGAATCTGAATCTTCTGATGTTTTATTTTTTTGTAAATTAAGTTTTGTTGACTTTACTGAATTATTAATATCTTTTTCTGATTTAATAAATAATGACATATCTGCATTATCATTATTATTAATTTCATTCATTGTAAGAGGCAAGTGAAATATAATTTTTTCTTCTTCTGATACAACAGGTTCTTCTGTGGCATTATCATTATCGTGTTTAATAATACTATTAAAATTTTTTGGTTTACGACCTCTCTTTTTTTTTGTAATTAATTCTGACATTATGTTTTATAATTAATTAATCTTTAAATTTAAAATAAAAAATATTTAAAGAATTTATGGTTGAGATTTTATCAATATAAATTATCTATAATAATATATATAATGGATATTAACAAATCTGATTTTAAAACAATATTTAACAAAATGGTAAATTGGAATGCTGCAGAAAATGAAAACTTTATTAAAAGTATTTCTCTTTATGGAAAATCTGGTGATAGACAAATAGATAATCTTATTGATAATTATTCACCTTTTTACATTAGCAAAGTAATGAAAAAAATTAATAAAAAAATCCTTATCGGTGGTACAACTTCTGAACAACCATCTGAACAACCAGCTTCTACTAATGTTGAAAATTTATCAGTAACTGAAGCACCTATTGATGTTCCTTCTACTATTAACATTGTTGATAATGTTAGTGGTAATGTTCAACAAGCTCCAGTAGAACCTTTAGTTCCTGCTGTCAACCTTAATGTACCATCATTAGTTCCAGTTAAAATTCCATCATTAGAAGAACCAGCTCAACCAAGTGCAGGTATATCTGATTTATTAATGATGCCAGCACCATCACAAGAAGGTGCTTTAAGTGAAACATCAACTGAAATGCCCGGTGCTTTACCAGTTAATCCTGAAAAATTAAGTGAAACATCAACTGAAATGCCTACATTAACTCAACAAAATCCAGCTCATGAAGAAGCCAAACCTGAATCTAAATCAATTTTAGATTACTTTTTCGGTGCAAATACAACTGAAAAACCAGAATCAGAATCAACACAAACCACAACTGAAATCCCTGCCCCTTCCGTTGCAGTTGCAGTTCCTGAACAAAAGAATGAAAATGTTCAACTTGTTGTTAAAGATTTAATTGAAAAACTCAGAGAAAAATCAGTTGTATTAAAAGAAAAAGAATCCTTGTTAAGATCAAAAGAATCTGAACTTCTAGAAAGAGAAAAAGAAGTTGCCAGACTCGAAGCTGAAGCTAAAGCTAGAATTGAAGAACTTAATAATTCTGTTGCTAATTTAAATACACAAAAATCATCATTAGAATCAGAAGTTAGCGGACTTAAAAGTGATCAAGAAAAATACTTGAATAATTTAAGCGAAATTAACCTTAATTTAAAAGATATAGGAGTAACTAATACTGAAGATAACGCTACACAATCATTTTTAGGTAGTCTTTTTAAATAAATAAAATAATAAAATAATATCATTATTTGATATTATTTTATTTAGATGTTTAAAATATAGAAATATTTGATTTTTTAGCTGGTTTCTTTTGAGCTGCTTTTTTACGTGGATTTGATTCACTTAATGTTGTTTCAGAAACTAATCTTTCATTATTAGAAGATGTTTCATCTTGTGTCTCAGTAATTGATGGTTTTATAGTAGATGGTTGTAAGTTATGTAATCTATTTAATATATCTTTAACCTGACTAGGTGCTCTAATATCTGGTACATTTGGTTTTAATTGACCAACAGGAATTGTTGGTGGTAATACTGGTGGTTTAGCATTTGCTGCTTGTGGTTCACTATTTTGTTTATTAATCATATTTTGCTGTTGATTAATCATATCATTTTGACGTTGTAATTGGGCTTGAAGTTGTTCAATATATTTTTGTTGTGCTTGTTGTGCTTGTTGAGATTGTTGGGTTTGTTTTGTTTCATTATCTTTTTTTTTTAATAATTCTTTTTGTCTTTCAATATTTAGTTCCTGAGGTGTCATAAATTGCGAACTTTCGCCTTTTCCAGGATTCATAATTTTACTTAACAATCCGGGATTTGATGCAAGAACAGTATCTAAACCTGGTAATGTCGATGCATGTGATTTTGAAAAATGGAAGGCAGATGCAGATGCAATGATTAAATATAATAATTTAATTTCAGGAGCCATCTTCTTTCCAGTACCTTTGTATTTTTCATAAATTTCTTCCAATACATCTTCCCAACTGTCAACTTCTACTGACATATGTTCACCCCAACCTGATAAATGAAAATCAAATGGATCATATTTATCATTCAAAAATTCAATAACTGAAACTGCTTGTAGTAAACCACTTTTAAATATTTTTACACCATTTCTTTTATCAACAAAACTTCTTAATAATTCATATTCGTATTCCATTTCTTCCAAAGATGAATTAAAATCATAATCTTTTGACAACTCAAAACCCTTTGCTTTAATTTCACATAGTTTTCTTAATAATTCTATTTTTTTCATTCTTATTTCTTGTGGTGTTAATGGTTTAGGTTCTTCAGCTGGTTTGATTTCTGCAGTGTTAGTATTATTTGATGTATTTGCAGTATTTGCAGTGTTTGTTTGTCCAGATGACTTGAAACCAGGAATTACAGGTTGTTTAGGAGAATCATTTCTTGAGCCTTTTGGAGATACTGAAATACGATCATATTTTGATCTTGATTCAGAATTTGATTTACTAGATTTTCTAGATGAGTCAGAACTAGATGAACTAGAACTAGACGATCTAGATGATTTAGATGAATCAGAACTGGAATCAGTCTCTTTTAAAATATTATTTAAATCGGATGATTCTGATTCTTGTTCTTTTTTAGAAATAATTTTGCTTGGATTAGCAATTAAATTAAAATAATAATCAGTATCTGTTGTTTGTTGTTTTTTATCATTACTTTTATCTTCCAATAAATTATCACCATTAGAGTTTTGATATTTAACTTTTACGTCTGATGAAGAAGTTTCTGAGTCCGACATTATAATATTATAAAGATTCTTTCCTTTAACTCAACGCAATCATTTATTTAAATTAAAAAAAATTAAATAAATAATTTATAATAAATTATAAAAAGGTTTTTTTTTAGAATTAGAATATCTAGTGATGCTCTTAAATGCTTCAAAATTTTCTTTGGCATCTTGAGCATAGATGTAGTCAAGTGTTAATATAAAAGCAACAGCAATCATAATTGCCATTTTAGGATCTTGGTTACCTCTGACAACAACTAAAAATAATACTAAGATTCTAAAGATGGTATTTTTAAATAAATCTACCATAAATTTAGGAAGGGTGGGTCTAAGTAAAGTAGCATATAAAGCTAACAATAAAGTAATGGCTGTGCTAACATACTTGTTATCTAATGATTCAGAAAGCATTATATATATTAAATTTAGATAAAAATTTATTAAATATTTAATATTAACTTATAATAAATTAATCATATTAAATTCTTTTTCTGGCATTGTTACTAATAATATTTTAATTTGGTTGATTAATAAATTTTCTTTATTTTCATTAATAAATATAGGTAAACCTTTAGAATTTATTAAATTATTAAATTCAAGAAAATGTTTAAGTTTATCATTAGAGTCAAGTTCACCATAGATTTTAATAGTTATTGATTCAATTAACTCTAATAATTTTGGATCTTCTTTTACTAATTGATGGATCTTAAAACTTAATTCGTTAACATTAATTATATCATATTTATAACCATATCTTAAATTATTTATATTTATAGATTTAATAATTTTATCAATTTGTATATTTGATTTTACCTTTACAGAGCTAAAATTTTCAATTCCATTATATTTAGAAATTAATGTAACTAAAACTGCTACTATTACTACTGCTATAACTATTTTAGATAAATAATCCAAAATCATTTATATTTTAATTTAGAAATTATTATCTATCATTTATCAATAGGAAAAATGAACTATTGTTCAATCGATGATGCGTGGGGAAAAAGTAATTCAATAAGTAATCAATTTAAAATTCATATGAATAATGAAGATGATAATATTATTGATAATATTCCTTACGTTAATGGTTCTAATGTTTCTAATAAAACTAATTCTAGACCAATTTCTAAAACAAATAATATTGAACACTTTTCAAATCAAAATAAAATAGTAAAAAATAAACAAAATTATAATTATGAAGATGATAATTTTGAATTTAATCATTGTGATAATTTTATGAATCATATTAAAACTTGTAGAAAATGTTATAATAAAATGAAATACCAATTTAGATCACGTCTTGTTGAAAATTTTCAAGAAATAGTTGATGATAATAGAGATACTATTGTATTAATTTTATTAGGTATATTTATTTTATTATTTTTTAATTTAATCAATAACTTGAGTAAATAATTTAACTAAATAATTTTTATAGATTACTTTTTAGGAAACCAAGTAATTAATAAAATATTAGGTGGATAAAATTCAGTATTAAAACCATTCTTTTTTAATTTTAATTGTACATATTTTTGGCATTCCTCAACTGAATACATTGGTAATCCAACTAGAAATTCAGGTATTTGATACCAAGTATAGTAATAATCACCTGAACTAGCTAAATTTATTTTTTTTTCGATATGCACAAATATTTTATCAAATGTTAATGTTTTTCTATTTTCTCGTTCCTTTTGTTGTTTAACTAAATCTTCAGCTTTAATCATATCTAATATATTACTATATATTAGATATTTAGAAATATTATTTCTAAGTTATAATATAATTATGTCTTTAAAAATGTCTAGAAATACTAAAAATAATGCGGTAAATTTGGCAGGTGCTGCTGGTTTGTTATTTGTGTTATATAAAATATTACAAAAACAAAATAATAAACCCAATTCAAATGATATAAGATGGGCTAATTGGCCACTATATTTAGATTATGATGAAAACAAAAAAACTTATCCAACCCTTGAAAAATTTCAATCAAAAAATAATATTAAAGTAAAATATTTTGAAGATTATAATGATAATGAAGAGTTTTTCGGAAAAGTTCAAGATGGGTTAAAATTAGGCGAGGATATCGGTTATGATATAATTACTCCAACTGGCTGGATGTTAGATAGATATATTAGATTAGGATATCTTAAAAAATTGGATTCTAATAAATGGACAAATAAAAAAAATCTTTTATTTAAAGATGATCCTAGATTAGATTACGCGTGTCCTTGGCAATATTATATGTCGGGATTTGGATGGAATGTAAAAACAAATCCAAAAGGTATTCGAACTTTGTCACAATTATTTTCACCACAAAATAAAGGTAAAATAGTTGTACTCTCTGAAATGAGGGATACAATGGGTATAATTATGATGGCACAAGGTGTAGACATATCAAAATTTACTGATAAAGATTTTATGAAAGCAATTGATTTTCTATCTCAAAAAATAAAAGGTGGATGGATTAGAGGTGTTAAAGGTAATGAATATGCAGAAGATTTAATATCAGGAAAAGTAACTGCTGTAATTGGATGGTCTGGTGAGTTACTTGGGCTAAAATATGGTTACTCTGGAAAATTTGATTTTGCTATTCCAGATTCAGGATGTATATTAACGTGTGATTATATGGTTGTACCTAAAACATCGCCAATACCAATGGATAATATTTATAAATTATTTAATTACTATTGTGATCCTTCAGTTGCTGCAAAAGTTACTAATTATATTCAATATACATGTCCAATTTCAGGTGCTCAAAAAGAACTGGAAAAAATAAACCCATCACTTGCTAAACAAGAACTAACTTTTCTCACACCTAGTGATATTAAAAAATTAAAAGTATTTCGTAAATTAACATTAGATGAGGAATCAAGATACACTGAATCATTTCAAAAACTAATTGCAAATTTAAATAAATAAATACTTAAAGGCACATATACTAATTAAAATAATTTAATTATTATGAGTGATACAAATTCAATTAATACCAATTTAGATAAATTAGTTAAATTGGATGATCTGGAACCTTCTAAACCACTTGAATTATCTATCAAACCTGAAAATGAACAATCCGAACCAAATGAATCATCAGAACTAACCAAACTAACCGAAATAGCTGAACCATCCAAACCATCCGAACCTGCTAATCTAGCTGAATCAACTAAACCATCTGAACCATCTGAATCAACAGATATTTCCAATGATAAACTAATAGACACAATATGTATGAGCGGAGGTGGTGTAAAAGGTTTTTCATTTATAGGAGCATTGGATTATTTACAAGAAAAATCCATTATTGATTTAAATCAAATTAGTAATTGGGTTGGAACATCTGCTGGTGCAATAATGGCATATTTGTTTAGTTTAGGGTTTAATACACAGGAAATAGGTGATTTTATTTTAGATTTTAATTTTGAAAAAATAGATCCAGAAGTTAATATTGATAATTTATTATTAAATCATGGTATCGATACTGGAGCTAAAATTATGTATGTTTTAACTAATTTTTTAAAAATAAAATATGAATTAGATGATATTACTTTTAGTCAACATTATAAGTTAACTAATAAAAAATTAGTAGTAATAGGAACTAATTTTTCAAAAGGCACTGAGGCAATATTTTCACATGAGAAAACACCAGATATGTCTGTGCTAACTGCTGTAAGAATATCTATATCAATACCTGTTGTTTTTACACCAGTTTTATACGAAGGTGAATATTATGTAGATGGTGCTCTAATTAATAATTTTCCAATTAATAAATGTAATCCAGCTACAACAATTGGAATATATATTAGAAATAGTGCAAATAATGAAATGACAGATATTTTATCGCTAATTAGTGGATGTTTCGCAATTATAGGTGATACTATATCTCTTAAAGATTGTGATGGTCCAAATAAAAATCCGGATAAATTTAATATTATTTCTATTGAAAATTATAAGAATGAATTTACAAATTTTAATTTAGATAGAGATAAAAAATTAAAAATTATTAATTTAGGTCAAATTTTTGCTAAAAAATATGTGGATAATTTAAGTAATTTAACTAATTAAGCCCATTCATTAAATTTTTTAGAAGAAAATTCAGTTGGTTTCATATTTTTAAATAAATCAGTTTGTGATTGATATTCTTTCATTCTTTCTTCAGCAGTTTTGGCTGTAGTTTGAGATGTAGATACTGGTTGCAACATAAATGCTCTATCTAAACTGGAATATCTGGTACTTTGTACTGAATCTTCAATATATAGTTTATCAATATCTTGTAAACTGGTATAATTTTCACCAATAACATATGATGATAATTCAGATGGTGTACCTTTAAATTCTACAATTTGGTCTTGAAATTTACCACCATCCGTTTTATATGAATCAAATTTATCATTAAAGTCATCAGTTGTTTTAAAATCTTCTTTTTCTATTTTAATTTCTTCGTAACTTCTTTTTTCTTTAGCCTTATTAAATTTATCAACAACTGATTCTGAATTTAAATTTTCAGAATATGCATGTTTTTTATTTAATTCTTCAATTTTACTATCAAATAGTGCTTTACTATTATCTTTTGGTGGAAAATATTGATCTAAATTTTGAACTGATTTAGTAAATGAATTTTTTAAATCTTGAAATGTTTCAGCAACACCATTTAAAAATTCATCATATTTTTTCCTGGATTCTTTATTTAATAAAATTTGATTAGCTGTAATTATATGATAATATATTTCTTCTTCTAACTCAGATGATTTATCGGGATGAAAATTTTTAATTAATTTCATAAAATTTTTTTTAATTTTAACATCATCTGAATCTGGTGAAACATTCAATACTTCATATAAATTATATTTTAAATTATTAAAATCAATCTCAACTTTTGACATAGATATATTATAAATAAATAAAATTGGTTTAAATAGTTTTAATAAACGATTATTATAATATTTAAAGATTATTAATAATTTCTTTCATTATAATAATATTATATTATGGTAAAAATAAATGAAAAAATAGAAGCAAGTTTAATGTTAGCATCATATTTTGAAACAGTTGGATTTAAAAATGGAAGTTGGGAATTTAATTACCAAATTAAAACTGATACACTAAATAAATATTCAACAATTTGGAATACTTTATTACATCATTATTTAGTTTTAGGTGGTCCATCAAATATTGATATT
>JACCEB011449143.1_pt1 | contig 17353 bp, 12 predicted proteins | sample 7454761 | NCBI WGS metagenome assembly JACCEB01 (sample SAMN15323454, study PRJNA562643) | freshwater metagenome | isolation source: river surface water | place: USA:Blue River Watershed | collected 2017-08-18 | reverse complement strand
CATCATCCTCTGGATCACAAGTGGGACATGAATCAGAATTTGCTGGCTTTGGACTTAAACAAGCTGGACAAACTTGCTTGTCGTATTCACTAGCTTCTGCATTGTCTTGCTCTTCACCTTTGGATAGCTGCTTAAACCTGGATTGCAAACGCAATATCTGTGGATTGACTGCCAAAGTAAAATACCAAGTCCGAAGCAGGTGATCGGCTGATTCCAGTCTGAGATGACCCACCCCTGCATGGTCGCCGTGCGCTAAATGCTCTTCTCGCCCAATGGGCCAAGACTCAAATTGCTTGCCATCGGTCCAATACAGGCCGTCTTCATTCAGGAATAACAGGCTTTTCTCAAAGCACAATTCCGCATCCAAATCCAACTCTACCCATGCCAGCAAGGCCTCTGGGCTGCGGACTGGAGATTTTTCACACTGCAAAATAGACTGCCAATAGCTTGGCAATACGGGGGCAAAAGGGAGGATTTCGAGCTTCATCGGTACTAAAAGTATAGTGGAGCTAGATTTTTTAGATTTATAGCTCCTGTCAACTTTAGAGCTCTAAAAAACGTTAAATTGATATAAGTAGGCCTTTTTATGTATTTTTGCTAATTTTGTGAGTTTTAAATAAAAACTATAAATAGAGAGACTGTCTGACGCGTCATGGCCAATGCCTGGCCCCAGCACTCGCAATTTCCCAACATGCCCCAATTACAAGATAAATCGATTGAGATTCTCAGCCACAGGCATCTTCGTGGCCCTAATATGTGGAGCTATAACCCAGCTCTAGAGGTTTTGATTGATATTGGGGATTTAGAAGACTATCCATCAGACAAAATACCTGGCTTCTATGAGCGTCTATGTGCTTGTCTCCCCAGTCTTCATGAGCATCGTTGCAGCTATGGAGAACCAGGCGGTTTTTTAAAGCGTGTTGAAGAAGGTACCTGGCCTGGTCACATCCTAGAGCATCTAACCATTGAACTGCAAAACTTAGCAGGCATCCCCGGCGGCTTTGGAAGAGCCCGAGATGGAGGCGGTCGAGGCGTTTACAAGGTTATTGTCAGCGCAACAGAAGAGGCGGTAACTCTAAAAGCATTTACACACGCTCGGGACCTTTTGCTAACCTTAATTCAGGATAGTGGCGATCCGATTGCGCAGAAAAATAACATCATCGAAGAGTTGCGAGAGTTAAGCGATGATCTGTGCTTAGGGCCCAGTACCGCCTGCATTGTGAATGCAGCTACTGCCCGTGAAATTCCGCATATCCGTTTATCCAGCGGGAACTTAGTTCAACTTGGATACGGCTCTAAACAACGTCGTATTTGGACCGCTGAAACAGACCAAACGAGCGCCATTGCTGAAACGATTTCAAGAGATAAAGACTTAACAAAGAGTTTGTTACGAAGTGCAGGAGTTCCTACTCCAGAAGGTAGAACCGTTACTAGTCCCGATGATGCCTGGGAAGCCGCTCAAGATATTGGTTTACCTGTTGTAGTTAAACCTATTGACGGTAATCACGGTCGCGGCGTATTCATCAATCTTTTCACCCAACAAGAGATTGAGGCTGCTTATGCAGTAGCAATTGATGAAGGCAGCGAAGTGCTTGTGGAGCGTCACATTGTCGGTGACGAGCATCGCCTTCTTGTGGTTGGCAACAAAGTGGTTGCCGCCGCAAAAGGAGAGACCGTCTGGGTGACTGGTGATGGTAAACACACTATTCGCGAGCTCGTTCAAATACAAATTAATTCCGATCCACGTCGCGGAAATGCAGAAGAGCACCCACTCAATCCAGTAAAAATTGATTCAGCAGTAGAGCTGGAGCTTGCACGCCAACAGCTTACTGGTGAAAGTGTTCCAGCATTAGATCAAAAAGTGCTGATTCAGAGCAATGGTAACGTCGCCTTTGATGTCACTGCCTTAGTTCATCCAGATGTTGCCTATCAAGTAGCTTTAGCAGCGCGCGTCGTTGGTCTTGAGATTGCCGGTATAGATTTGGTTGCGCAAGATATCGGCCGCCCACTGGCTGAACAAAATGCCGCCATTGTGGAAGTGAACGCTGGCCCCGGCCTTCTAATGCATTTAAAACCAGCAAGCGGTAAGCCACAACCCGTGGGCGAAGCAATTGCTGAGCATCTATTCCCTCCAGACTTAGATTTCCGCATTCCTATCATCGGCATCAGCGGCAGCAAGGGCAGAACGATCACCGCTGAAAGGGTTGCGCATTTTGCAAGACTCACCAATGTGAATGTTGGATTATCTTCTAGCAAAGATTTATATTTTGGTAGCAGATCTATTACTCGCACCTCTCAATCCAATTGGGAAAATGGTAGACGTACACTACAAAACAGAACAATAGAACTGGCGGTTATCGAAAATAACAATGCCTCACTTTTGCTCGAAGGCTTGTCCTATGATCAATGTCATGTGGGGATAGTTCTGAACGTAGATCCTCAAGGTCTATTTCCAGAACACAACATTAGCGATGAAGATCAATTATTTAATGTAGTACGAACTCAGGTTGATGTTGTATTACCTACTGGCGTTTGTGTTCTGAATGCGGATGATGCAATGATTGTGAAGATGGCCGAGCTATCTAAAGGCGAGGTGATGTATTTCTCGGAAAATCGTAATTCAAGCGTCATTACCGAACATCAAAAAAATAAGGGACGAGTCATTATTGCAACCCCTACAGCCATTACCCTCATGCAAGGTGATTCAGAAACACTGGTAATCCCAGTGCCCTCTTTTATCCAAAATTATCCGAAATCGGAGTGGGCTCCACATTTAAGTCTTGCTGCCGCAATCGGCGCTGCCTGGGCTCTAGAGATTCCATTTAGCATTATTAAAGCAGGAGTGGAAACTTTCATGCCTGATGTCACAAATTCCTCAGGGGTCTAATTGGAAATCACTCGTATCCGCATGCTACGCGGACCCAATTTGTGGAGTCGCCATACTGCACTAGAAGCAATTGTCTCTTGTGAAGCTTCTGAACGCTCGATTGACTCAATCCCGCAGTTTGAAAATAAGATTCGTGAACGCTTTCCGCAGCTTGGTAGCATGCGTCGTGGCGCCCCTAATGAAAAACTGTCTCTAGCGCACGCTTTAGAATACGCCGCACTTGGACTGCAAGCACAAGCTGGCTGCCCAGTGACCTTTAGTCGCACAGTTCAAACCATCGATGTTGGGGTGTACCAAGTCGTTGTTGAATACACCGAAGAGGTTGTTGGCCGCATGGCTTTTGACTTTGCCTTTGCACTCATTCAGGCGACATTGAACGATATGCCGCTTGATCTCGCCGCTGCTCTTTCTGAGCTAGAGGCCTTATATGAAGATGTTCGCTTAGGTCCTAGCACTGGATCTATTGTTGATGCAGCTGTACAGCGTAATATCCCCTTCCGCCGCATGACGGAAGGCAGCATGGTGCAGTTTGGTTGGGGCAGCAAACAAAAACGTATTCAAGCGGCCGAGACTAGTGATACCAGTGCAATTGCCGAGGCAATCGCACAAGATAAAGATCTCACTAAAAACTTACTCGCTGCCGCAGGTGTTTCAGTGCCCATTGGTGAGGTTGTGACTACTGCTGATGATGCTTGGCGTGCTGCCCAAAAAATTGGTGGCTCGATTGTTCTTAAACCCAAAGATGGCAATCAAGGTAAGGGCGTAGTAGCCAATATAGAAACTGAAGAACAGGTTCGCGCTGGCTTTGAGGTCACCCAAGGCTTTGGTCGCGAAACCATTGTTGAGCGCTACCTTCCTGGTGCTGACTATCGTCTACTCGTAGTTGGCAACCGTCTTTCAGCCGCAGCGCGTCGAGAGCCCGCTCAAGTTGTTGGCGACGGTATGCATACTGTTGCCGAATTGGTTGAAATCGAAAACAAAAATCCGTTGCGTGGCGATGGTCATGCAACTGCTCTCACTAAAATTCAGTTTGATGACATTGCTTTAACCCATCTAGCTAGTAATGGACTCACTCCTCAGCATGTTCCGAAAACTGGTGAACGTGTACTACTTCGCAATAACGCAAATCTCAGCACTGGCGGCACGGCCACCGATGTCACTGATGATGTCCATCCCGATGTAGCTGCAAGCGCTATAGCTGCTGCACAAATGATTGGGCTTGATATTGCAGGTGTAGATATCTTATGTGAATCCATCTACAAACCATTAGAGCAGCAAGGTGGGGGCATCGTTGAGGTCAATGCTGCCCCTGGCTTGCGCATGCACCTCAAGCCCTCATACGGAAAAGGTCGTCCTGTTGGTGAAGACATCATTAATACCATGTTCCCTCCCGGTGATGACGGTCGCATTCCGGTGGTCGCCGTCACCGGAACCAATGGCAAAACAACTACCGTACGTTTAATTGCCCACCTATTAGATGAGACCGGTCTTCGTGTCGGAATGACGACAACTGATGGTGTCTACATTAATCATCGCTTGATTGACTCTGGGGATTGCAGCGGTCCCAAGAGCGCTCGCAATGTATTAATGCACCCAGATGTTGATGCTGCCGTGCTAGAAACAGCCCGCGGTGGAATGTTACGCGAAGGCCTTGGCTTTGATCGCTGTGAAGTAGCTGTAGTCACCAATATTGGTGAAGGCGATCATCTCGGCTTGAACTACATCACCAGTGTTGAAGATTTGGCGATTCTTAAACGTGTCATCGTGCAAAACGTTGCACCTACTGGCGCCGCCGTACTCAATGCCGCAGATCCTATCGTGGTCAAAATGGGTGATAAGTGCTCTGGCCGAGTGATTTTCTTTGCTCAGAATCAACACCACCCAGTCATTGCAGCACATCGCGCCAAGAATAAGAAGGTGATCTACTTTGATGGCAGCCACATTCTTGCCTCGAAGGGTGCAAAAATTGTGTATCGCTTCCCTGTAAGCGAAATCCCAATCACCCAAAATGGGGTACTCGGCTTCCAAGTAGAAAATGCAATGGCCGCAATCGGTGCCGCCTGGGCACTCGGATTGGATGCTGAGAAAATTGCACGCGCCCTCTACAGTTTTGAAAGCGATGCAAACTCAGTACCAGGTCGTTTCAATCAGTTCCAGCACAACGGTGCAACCGTCATTGCTGACTATGGCCATAATCCAGATGCAATGCGTGCGCTAGCTAGCGCTATTCAAGCCATGAAGCCTAAGAAAAGTCATGTTGTGATTAGTGGTGCCGGCGATCGACGCGATGAAGATATTCGTGATCTCACCCGTATTTTGGGGAACTCATTTGATAACGTCATCTTGTATCAAGATGCTTGCCAACGCGGTCGTGAAGATGGCGAAGTACTTAAACTATTGCAAGAAGGCTTAGTAGGCGCAACTAAAGCCAAGCAAGTGAAAGAAATTCACGGGGAATTTAAGGCGATTGATACCGCTCTAGAGGATATCTCTGCTGGAGATATCTGCCTCATTCTGATTGATCAAGTAGAAGAGTCGCTTGCCTACCTCAAAGAAAAAGTAAAGCCCTAAAATCCAACTGAGGATATGACTTACGAATGGTATTGCCGTAAGCGATCAATTTCTTCTCTAGACCCCAACATCACTGAGACACGCTCATGCAAACCTGTAGGCTCTAGATCCATAATGGTCTGAGTGCCATTAATGGAAGCGCCACCAGCCTGCTCTACCAAGAAGCTCATTGGATTGGCTTCATACATTAAGCGCAACTTCCCGGCCTTTTTTGGATCACGTTTATCCCAAGGGTACATAAATACGCCCCCCCGAGATAACACGCGGTGCACGTCAGCTACCATGGATGCAATCCAGCGCATATTGAAGTCTTTGTCACGAACACCCGTAGTGCCAGCCAAGCATTCTTCAATATATCGGTGTACCGGATCAGCCCAGTGACGCATATTGGACATATTGATTGCGAACTCTTTGGTAGCAGGGGAGATAGTCACAGCATCTTTAATTAATAAGAATTCGCCAGTCTCTTTATTTAAGGTGAACATCACCACACCATCACCTAAAGTCAGAGCCATTGTAGTTTGCGGGCCATAAACCACGTAGCCAGCAGCCACTTGGTGACGTCCTGATAATAAGAAATCAGAGGTCTGCAAAGGCGTATTAGGATCTTGCTTCTTGAGAATGGAAAAAATGGTTCCAATAGAAACATTTACATCAATATTAGATGAGCCATCGAGTGGATCAAACAAGAGTAGGTAATCACCGGTTCCCTGCACTGGTACAGGCAATTCCATTTCTTCAGAGGCAAGACCAGCAAGTGATTTGCAGCCTTTGACGCCATCCATTAATTGGTCATTAGCAATGATGTCGAGTTTTTGCTGTACTTCACCCTGTACGTTACCGCTACCAGCAGAACCTAGCAAACCAATCAAAGCACCCTGGGCTACTTCATGACTTAAGGTCGAGCAGGTATTGACTACTGCGAGCAATAAATCTTGCAGGCCAGCAGGAATAGCGACGCCTTTAGGTTTAGCGCTTACTAAATATTGCTTGAAGTTGTTATTAGTGCTTGAGGACAAAAGTATTTCTCCAATGGTTAATGCTAATGACGTTCTTTAGGACTCTATTTTGCCCTGTTATCCAAAAGACTAGTTACCTAAAGCCTTGCCAATCACCTCTCGGGTATCTGGAGAAAGGGTTGGACATGCTGCCACGCGCTCTAGAGCTGCTTTCATCTTATCTTGATAGGGTTGGGCAAACAAACGCCAGCGATCCAAGGCTCTCGCCAAGCGAGCTGCAACCTGAGGGTTAATTGGGTCTAAAGCCAGAACGCTATCAGCCCAAAACTCGTAACCACTGCCATCCGCCTGGTGAAAGCTTGCAGGATTATTAGAGCAAAAAGCATGAATCACGCTACGGACGCGATTCGGGTTATTCATCTTAAATGCAGGATGCTCACGTAATTTCTTGACATCGCCCAGGGTTGACTCAAGACCATCAACGGGTGGACGACTTGATTGCAATCCAAACCACTTATCAATGACCAAGGCATCATTAGCAAAGCGCTCATAGAAATCAATCAAGCAGTCTTTTGCTTCCTTCGCCCCATGAGTCACCAAGCCAGCTAAAGCAGCATAGCGATCAGTCATATTGTCAGCAACGCGGTATTGATTTACTGCCATTGGCGCCCAAACATCCTTATTGGCTTCTAGCAACATACTCAGAGCTAGGTTCTTTAGAGCGCGCTTACCAGAATCAACTGCATCAGACTTAAATGGCCCCGGTGTTTGCATTTGTTGATAGATTGCAGCCCACTCTAATTGCAACTGCTTCGCAATTTCTCTGCGGAATGCACGGCGTGCGGCAAAGATTTTCTGTGGATCTACGCTAGCGCACTGCTCGTAAAGATATGACTCTGCAGGTAGCGTCAAGGCAAGCTCTTTAAAGGCTGGATCCAGCTTAGAGTCTAGCAAGAGATCGCGATAGGCATTAATCAATCTCTCATCAGGCAAGCGATTGTTCAAAATCATTTGCATCGCTAGCCTCTGAGCAGCTTCCCAGCGACTAAAGGGGTCATCATCAGATGAGAACAGAGTCAAAAGGTCAGCCTCACTTTGCTCAAAGTCTAAATGGATTGGGGCTGAGAAATTCCGATTAATCGACAGCACTGGGCGCTCATCAATATTGTCAAAAGTCCAAGTTTGATTGGCTTGCGTCAATTCTAATAACTGCTCTACTTGATCATTACCTTTAGTAATCAAGCGCATCTTCAGTGGAATATGAAAAGGTTTTTTCTCAGACTGACTTGGACTTGGGGCGCAGCTTTGAGTCAATGCGATTTGATACTGTTTTTTGCTCGCATCGTAATGCTCTTGAACTTTCACTCTCGGGGTACCTGCTTGGCTGTACCAATTTCTAAATTGGGTGAGGTCTCTGCCATTAGCATCTGCCATTGCCAGCAAGAAATCATCGCAAGTAACCGCCTGGCCATCATGGCGCTTGAAATACAAATCCATACCCTTACGGAAACCCTCTTTACCGAGTAAGGTCTGATACATGCGAACTACTTCTGAGCCCTTCTCATACACAGTCACGGTATAGAAGTTGCTAATTTCCTGATATTCATCTGGACGAATAGGGTGAGCCATCGGACCTGCATCTTCAGGGAACTGCAGTTGACGCAGCAAACGGACATCTTCAATGCGCTTAACCGCCCTGCCCGATTCACTACCCATTTGATCAGCAGAAAACTCTTGATCTCTAAATACTGTTAAGCCTTCTTTGAGAGATAGCTGGAACCAATCCTGGCAAGTTACTCGGTTACCAGTCCAGTTATGGAAATACTCGTGTGCAACAACGCTTTCAATATTGGCGAAGTCTGCATCGGTTGCCGTTTCAGGTTGTGCGAGTACAAACTTGGTATTGAATATATTCAACCCTTTGTTTTCCATCGCGCCCATATTGAAGTCACTCACTGCCACAATCATGAAGCGCTCTAAATCTAACTCCAGGCCAAAACGTTTTTCATCCCAATGAATCGAGGCGATTAAAGAATCCATGGCATGACGAGTCTTCTTCAGATCATGGGGCTCCACCCAGATCTGCAAGAGCTTCTTCGCGCCACTGCTAGTAGTAATAGTCTCCTCAATGCACTCTAACTTACCGGCCACCAGCGCAAATAAATAAGATGGCTTGGGAAATGGATCTTCCCAGGTAGCGCTATGCCATCCGTTTGGCAATTTTTCAGTATTGAGTAAGTTGCCATTTGACAAAAGAACGGGGTACTCAGCTTCGCGGGCACGCAATGTCACGCGATAGCGTGCCATTACATCAGGGCGATCTAGGAAGTAAGTAATCTTTCTGAAGCCTTCAGCCTCACATTGCGTAAAGAAGCTTCCATTCGAAACATATAGGCCCATGAGAGAGGTGTTTTTCTCAGGAACACAAACGCAAATGATTTCAACAATAAATTTATCCTTACCTTCATTTGGCAAAGAATGAATAGTCAAAAATTCAGGGGTGAGCTCAAAGTGGCGATGAGCCTCTCCATTAATACGCAAACTCACAAACTCCAACTCTTGGCCAACCAACACTAATGGTGCCCCTGCTTCAAAGCTCTTGCCTGGCAAGACCTCAATCCGACTTTTGATAATCGTGCGTGCGGGATCTAAAGCAATATCAAGCTCTACTTGATCAAAGGTATAAACAGGAGGACGGTATTCGAGCCGACGAAAGCTCTGTGGCAGATCAGTTTTCATGGGTTTATTTTAAGCCTTGGCTAGAGTCGCTGCAGACTCGCCATTAGGCTACTAACCCCAGATCAGCGTGGCAATACCAATGGCAATAAAGGTCACGGCGGCAACGGCATGCACCCACTTAATGGGCATACGCTTGGTAAATTTTTGACCAATCCAGACTGCTGGAGCATTGGCCAGCATCATCCCTAATGTGGTGCCAACCGTTACAGAGAAAACATCTTCATAGCGCGCACCTAGAGCAATCGTTGCAATTTGGGTCTTATCCCCCATCTCAGCCAAGAAGAATAGGCCAACCGTTAGCAGAAATACTTGCCATGCACGATCAGCTACCTTTGATCCGGCTGCATCGTCAATATGATCCGGGACAAGGAGCCATAGCCCGATTCCTAAGAAGCTCAAACCTAAAATCCAGCGCATCACATCTGGAGAAACCAAAGTCGTGAGCCAATGGCCCAGCAAAGCTGCGCAAGCATGATTAGCAATAGTGGCAATCAATATGCCCATAATAATTGCTAAGGCCTGCTTGGGATAGCGTGCCGCCAACATCAAAGAGAGAAGTTGAGTTTTATCACCCATCTCCGCTAAGGCGACAACGCCAGTAGAGAGGGCTAGAGCAGAAACATCCATGAAGGTAGTGGTTCCAGTAAATACAGCAATCAGTAGTACGTTGAGGATAGTTTAAATCCCCAGCGTACCCACAAGCCACAAGAACTACTAATCTCTATAAAACCAGCTTAAGCAAGCAAGAGCTCTTCTGCCAAAGAAAAGTCTAGGCCTTGTGCTAGAGCCACTGGTTGAGAGGTTAATGCCCCCTTATGCACACTTAGACCGTTTCGCAAGTGATGATCTATCGATAAGGCTTTCATAACACCACGGTTGGCTAAGGCCTCTACAAATGGATAGGTGGCGTTGGTTAATGCAAAAGTGGAGGTTCTTGCAACCGCACCAGGCATATTGGCAACGCAATAATGCAATACACCATCTACTAAGAAAGTGGGGTCAGCATGTGTAGTAGGCCTAGAAGTTTCAAAGCATCCGCCCTGATCAATTGCCACATCCACCACTACTGAGCCTGGCTTCATTTTTTTCACCATCTCATGGGTAACCAACTTTGGCGCTGCGCCACCGGGCAGCAACACTGCACCAATTACAACATCTGCCTCACAGACTTCTTGCTCTATTAGTAAGTTATCAGAATAAAAGGTTCTTACGCGGTTGCCGTAATGCATATCGATCTGACGTAAGCGATCTATGTCACGATCAAAGATGCAAATATCAGCGCCCATACCGACAGCCATTTGCAAAGCATTACGTCCTACGACCCCGCCACCCAAAATTATGATCTTCGCTGGAGATACACCCGGCACACCTGCCATCAGTACGCCCAGGCCGCCATGTGTTTTTTCTAAATGAGAGGCTGCAGCCTGAATCGACATGCGACCAGCGACCTCGCTCATCGGCGCCAATAGTGGCAGTGCCCCATTCACAGCAGTTACTGTTTCATAGGCAATACAAGTGGCACCAGAATCAAGCAAAGCCTTGGTCTGCTTTGGATCTGGCGCTAAATGTAGGTAAGTAAACAGAATCTGATCTTCGCGGAGCATTGCACACTCTTGTGCTTGAGGCTCCTTGACCTTCACAATCATCTCGGCCTTATGAAACACTTCTGCCGCACTATCAATCAGGGAAGCACCAGCAATTCGATAAGACTCATCTGTGAGGCCAATCTGCTCACCCGCACCCCGCTGAACCAGAACGGTATGGCCTTGTTTACAAAGCCCCCTGACATTTCCCGGAGTTAATCCAACTCGGAACTCATTATTTTTAACTTCTTGCGGTACACCAATAATCATTGTTATCTCCCTTTATTTAAATTCACGATTACTTTTTGTTTTATGGTGTAAGCCAACGATATAAAACATCGCCAGATACACCGCTAATAGACACGGCCCTAATAACAAAGCGATCCGTGCATCCTCATGAAAACCCATCAGCACAACTACCAAGAAAATGAATGCCAGAGCAAACCATGAGGAATACGGATACCAAGGAGTGCGATACGCAAGTTCAGCGGCCTGGGCCTTAGTTAATGAGCGGCGGAATTGAAGTTGCGTAAATAAGATCGCAATCCAGACCATCAAACCAACAAAGGTCACTGCAGCCATGATGTATTGGAATGCCTTATCAGGCACAAAGTAGTTCAAGACAACGCCTGTCATACAGACCGCAACGGTGACGATCACTGCTCGATGGGGAACGCCGTACTTTGATAACTTTGCAAACGGGGCTGGAGCGTAACCATTGCTCGATAGCGAGTACAAGAGTCGGCCACCACTGAAGATCCCGGCATTACATGATGACAGCGCCGCAGTAATGACAACAAAGTTAATCAAGCCAGCGGCTTCCCGCAGACCAATACGCTCAAACATCACCACAAAGGGGCTACCCTGCTGACCTACTTCGTTCCAAGGGAAAATCGCCAGAATGACCAAGATGGCTCCCATGTAGAAAATCAAGATGCGCCACGCTAGTGAGTCAATTGCCATGGGGATTGTTTTGCGCGGATTCTCTGCCTCACCAGCAGATAAGCCAATCATCTCAATACCAACATAGGCAAATAGGACCATCTGTAGTGAGAGCAACATTCCACTAATACCATTCGGGAAGAAGCCACCGTGTTGCCATAGATTACTCAAACCAATCGGCTGCCAATCATTGGTAAAACCAAACAAGATCACTGATCCACCGAGAGCAATCATGGCAATAATTGCTACTACCTTAATTAAGGCAAACCAGAATTCAAATTCACCAAATACTTTGACGGCGATGAGATTGATTAAACCCATCATCACGATCGAAGACAGCGCCCAGACCCACTGTGGCGTTTCTGGGAACCAAATGCCCATGTAAATACCAACCGCAGTGACCTCAGCAATGCCAACCACAACCCAATACGTCCAATAGCCCCAGCCGACCATATAACCTGCCAATGGGCCCACATAGCTGTTGGCATAAGCTGCAAAGGATCCCGCGACAGGCTCATGCACCGCCATTTCACCAAGTGCGCGCAATACGATAAAGGCAACGATTCCTGCTAGTAAATAGCCCAAGAGAATCGACGGCCCAGCAATTTTGATTGCACTTGCTGATCCTAGAAATAAACCAACGCCAATCGTTGACCCTAATGCCATCAAGCGAATGTGTCTTACTTTGAGATGGCGTTTTAAGCCAGTGTGTTCAGTCTGCAAAAGAGACCTCCTTTCGATTTGTCATTGGCTGATTTACCAACGAAGCAGAGTCTAGGGAGTGCTTGGCAGATGTACTAGGGGATAAAAATACCTAAAGTGATTAAAGATATAAAAAGGAAATTGCTTAAATGAGAAATGTCTTTTAAATCAAGAGCAAGGAAAGTCAGAAATAATTTCTGATTGCAAAATAATCAGTAATTTCCTACAGGGAATCCCCTTAAGGAATTAGTGCAAGTAAAGTTGTAGCTAAGCTTGGGCAGCTATGAGATTCAAAATCTCAGCAGCAGCTGCAAGGCCGCAGGCCGCAGTCACCATCACGGTAGAACCATATCCCGAGCACGCTAAGCCACCATTCGCAGCGCCAGCCCTAGGCTCATGGGAGTAAATCGCACGAATCCCAATTTTCTTCTTTAAGTTTCTGGAGAAGCCGTGATCTTGTCTGAGTCCTTGTCTTACTTTTGCCAATAAGGCATCTTGCTCAGTTCGAGAGAGATCATCACAACGCACCGAGGTTGGATCAGTCTTACCGCCAGCAGCTCCACACATGACTAGTGCACGATTATTTTTATTTGCCCATACCGATAACGCAATTTTGGTTTGCACTGAATCCGTAGCATCTAATACCAATGCATTATTTGGTATGAGTACATCTAAATTTTCTGGAGTTAAAAATTCATCGCAAGGAGTTAATGTGATCTCTGGATTAATTTGCAAAATACGCTGCGTCATCGCCTCAACTTTGGCCTTGCCGTACTGACCCTCGAGAGCATGTAATTGACGATTAGTATTACTCTCCGCAATATGATCAAAGTCAACCAAGACAAGGTGACCAATTCCGGTTCGAGCTAATGCCTCAGCTGCCCAGGAGCCAACCCCACCTAGACCAGCCACCACCACCGTAGCATTACGAAAACGCTCACGCAGCTCTGAGCCATAGAGTCTAGAGACCCCGCCAAAACGACGATCTTCGGTACTTTCTTCTATCTTGTCTTCTGACATAGCTTCTTTATATTGAAATAATGGAATCCATTGCTCAACTTCGTAAAAACTATACCTTTGGCTAGCTTTCAGAAACTGACGTTCCTGGTAATCCAATTCCACTTTTTCAACTTTGGTTTGACCAAGCTGTGAGAGCGGAGTGCCCTGAACCCAATTCCATGACTTTGGCTACAGCCGATAAAGCAGGTAATCCATCAGCTCGTATTGTCTTACTAAAAGGCGCAGACGAAAACGGTTTCACCTTTTTTACTAACTATAAGAGCCAAAAAGGCAAAGAATTGGCGATCCGACCTCAAGCCGCACTGCTTTTTCATTGGCATGAACTAGAGCGTCAAGTGCGAATTCAAGGAGTTGTAGAGCGAGTGAGCGCCGCAGAAAGTGATGAATACTTCCACTCTAGGCCTCCTGCATCACGGATTGGCGCTTGGGCTTCCCCACAAAGTTCAGCCATTCCAAATCGTGAGTTTTTGGAGGAAGCTGAGAAACGCTTCACCGCAGAGTTTGGAAATACCCCACCACGGCCCGAGCATTGGGGCGGGTATCGCTTACGCCCAACTGAAATTGAATTCTGGCAAGGCCGCCCTTCCAGGTTACACGATCGCATTCACTACAAGTTCAATGGATCGACTTGGCAAGTAAACCGCCTAGCTCCTTAAGAGTATTGCGGCGCTATCAGCGCTTTAAATTTCGCCCTGAACTTTGCTAACTTAGGCGCAACCACTGCCATGCAATAACCTTGATTAGGGTGTTGCGCAAAGTAATTCTGGTGATAGTCCTCAGCAGGGAAAATCGTAGGTGCCGCATCAATTTGTGTCACTACTGTCCTAGAGTAAATTTTAGAATCGTCAAGCTCTTTAACTACCTCGTGCGCAATGTTGGATTGCTCATCGCTGTGCGTAAAGATGACCGATCGATATTGAGTGCCATGATCGTTACCTTGGTAGTTCAATGTCGTGGGATCATGAATCACAAAGAAGATCTCCAATAGATCTCGAAAGGAAATGACTTGGGGATCAAAGAGGATGTCCACAATTTCCGCGTGCCCTGTAACGCCAGTACAAATCGCTTCATATGTGGGATTAGGTCTTGTGCCTCCAGCATATCCAGAAACGACTGATTTAACCCCGGAAACTTGCTGATAAACAGCCTCAAGGCACCAAAAACAGCCGCCGCCCAAAGTTGCGCGCTCTAAAGTGGTTTGGTTTTTATCAAGGGTTTCGTTCATGGCTTTATCCTAATGCCTTATTTCAATATCTGCCAACTATTAAAAACTATGAATCGCTTCACCATCCAGCTTGATGAAATTAAAGCAGCCTATGCTGCTGAGCCAAATCCCAGCCTTGAGGTCAGATTGGAGCGTATTGGCCGAATCGAGAAAATGATTGAAGCCAATGAAGAAAAGATCTGCAAAGTGTTGACGGCAGACTTTGGAGTTCGCCACCCTATTGAAACGCGCCTTGCTGAATTTCAGATGGTGTATCAGGTCTGTAAGTACACCCGCAAACATCTCAAAGAATGGATGAAGCCTGTGCAAATGGAGGTTCCCTTTTATATGGGCTCTACGGAAGCATGGCTTCAAAGTCAATCAATTGGTGTGGTTGGGATCATGAGCCCCTGGAATTACCCCATTCAATTGGCCCTAGTTCCTGCCATTGCTGCACTTGCTGCTGGAAATCGGGTTTGGCTCAAGCCTTCTGATCGTAGCTCTCGCACCTCTGGATTTTTAGCGGGATTGATTCAAGAATATTTTCACCCTAGTGAATTTTGCGTTAGCACTGGTGGCGTTGACGTAGCAGAACAATTCGCTGCACTAGCATTTGACCATCTCCTGTTTACCGGATCAGAAGCCATTGGTAAAAAAGTAATGCGTGCTGCTGCCGAAAACCTCACTCCAGTGACCTTAGAGCTTGGTGGCAAAACGCCAGCCATCATTGATCCAAGCGCCAAACTTCAAGATGCAGCTGCCGCTATTATTTATGGCAAGCTACTCAATAGTGGTCAAACTTGTATTGCCCCTGATTACATTCTGATTGAACAAAGCAATCAAACGGCATTTATTGAAGCGCTACAGACTGAAGCCCAAACTCAATTTAGTAATCCTGAAGAGCTCACAGGCCCCATTGATGATGATCAGTTGCAATATTGGCAACACATAGTTAGTGATGCGCTAGATCGCGGTGCAAAAGCCATTCCACTACTCAAAAATCCATCCGCTGGAGCTAGAAGGTTTGAGCCTGTTCTACTGATTGATGTGCCGCCTCAAGCTCGCGTTCTGCACGAAGAAATTTTTGGCCCCATTCTGCCAATCGTAACTATTGCAGACACTGCCGCAGCCGTTACTTATGTTAACAACAGACCACGCCCTTTAGCCCTCTACTGGTTTGGCAAAGAAAAGAAGAATATGCAGCGCGTTCTAGATGAAACTCGCTCTGGTGGTGTGACAATTAATGACACCTTATTGCACGCCGCTGTAGAGTCTTTACCATTTGGTGGAATTGGTGCTAGCGGCATGAGTTCCTATCACGGTAAAACGGGCTTCGATACTTTCAGCCATGCAAAACCTATTTTGGAAGTACGTGGCTTTTTGGGCAGCAATCTTCTCAAGGGCACTAAACCTGCTCGACCGCCCTATGGAAAAAAGACTGAGCGCCTCTTAAAGCAGCTAAAGTAATTAAGCAATTAATAGGCGTAGAGCAAATCCAATAAATAACAGCCCCGCCAACATCCAGAGACTAGCGCCCCAGCGTGGATGACTCTCAAAAAATCTTGAGCAGAATTGGCCTATGCAAATCAAGGCCGCCAGATAGGTCATGCTCATCAGCTGCAAAACGGTTGCTAGATATAAAAAGGTATATGCAGGATTATCAAAATCGGGGCGAATAAACTGTGAAAAGAAGGCGATGAAGAAAAAAATTGCCTTAGGATTGGTCAGTGATAAAAGAAGTGCCGCTGTGAATGGATGTAATTGCATAAGACGCGCTTGGATTTCATAAACTTCTGAAGGTCTGCCCAATGCCCAACGCTGTTGACCACTCCGCAGCAAGCCAATCCCCATCCAGGCTAGATAGGCCGCACCCAGAACTCGGATGATGGCAAAAAGCACTGGTGATGACATTAACAATGAACTAGCGCCCAAGGCAACTGCAAGCATCAAAACTAAATCACCGATAAAAATGCCCAGCGCTGCCCAAGCCCCAAATTTCCATCCTCTTTGCGTTGCAGTAGTTAAGACATAAAGTGAGTTGGGACCCGGCAATAAAATGATGAAGAGGGTGCCGAGCAAATAGCTCGTGAAATCAACAATTCCTGCGTTTGAAGGGTTGAATAGGTCTAAAGAGAAAAATTCCATCTCTCCATCATAATTAATTCGGGAAAACCCTTGTAATCACCCCCTCAAACTGTCATAATGAGAGGCTTTTTAAAGCAATTTGATTCATCGCCCCCCAGCTATATTTCAGCGTACCGTTTAGAAGTCATAAACACCGAAGTTCATAAAACGCGCTGCCGCCTGTCTGATGGTCGATGCCTTTGACCATCGCATCCCATAAAACCATGGATGCAACATACGGAGACATCCCTTTGAGGGGATGTGTAATAGCATGACTTTTTCTAAAGAAACTAAACACGAGTCGAAAGACTCAAAAAGCGCTGGAAATGAATTCCAGAATTTCGCCCTAGCGGCACCACTCCTAAAAAACGTTGCTGAACTGGGTTTTACCCAAGCCACTTCCGTGCAAGCACAGGTTATTCCTGCTGCTTTAGCTGGTGGTGACTTATTGGTCAGCAGCCAAACCGGTAGCGGTAAAACCGCAGCCTTTTTATTGCCTTTGATTAATCAACTCATCGAAGACAACCCTAACGGCTCACCTGTACCAGGCCGCGCACAACCTAAAGTGTTGGTGCTCTGCCCTACTCGTGAATTAGCTCAACAGGTTGCCGCAGATGCAGTG
>JACCEB011072384.1_pt1 | contig 17353 bp, 10 predicted proteins | sample 7454761 | NCBI WGS metagenome assembly JACCEB01 (sample SAMN15323454, study PRJNA562643) | freshwater metagenome | isolation source: river surface water | place: USA:Blue River Watershed | collected 2017-08-18 | reverse complement strand
TGCGGATTAAATTTATTAAACATTAATAATTTTTGTTTTAGAATATACGACGTTTCTCTTTTTACATGAACTAGATAAGAGTATTGTGATTTCATGTATAAAAATAAATATGGTTTCATAATTTTTATTAATTTATCTTTTGGAAATTGTTGATGTATTTTTATTTTACGTTTTGATAAATTTGAACCGTAACAATAGTCATTATAATATTCAATCATATGTTTTATTTCATCTACTAAAACATTTGAAGGAGAATTATCAACAAAATTTTTAATAGAATATTCACGCAAAATATATTCATTATTGTTTTTGAAATTAGTTAGATTAAATTCTACATTAAAAAATTTGAAAAATAATTCGGGATAATAATTTGTTTTGTATCTGATGAAAAAATAAATGTTATACAATGTTGATTTTTTAAATGGAATATTATCGTATGGATTTTTTACACATTTTGGTTCAGAAAAATGCATGTGTGAATTTGACAATGATGAGTTAATAATTTTAATTAAATCATTACTATGAAATAAATATTTTGAATTATTATGAAACAGACAAATTACATTTTTATCATTTATGTTTATTTCATTTAAACACATATCGGTGTTTACTACTATTTTGGCCTTTTTGTATTTATACATGTAGACAAAACGATTTAATATATTGTATATTTTTTGAATTTTACAAAAATAATTCATGAATAGGTCTTCTCTGTTGTTTTTAATCAAAAAATTTTCCAGGGAATCTTTTACAAAAAGGAATTTATTTTTTATAGTTATTTCTTTCGTAGGCAACATAATAAATATCATCCTTATCATATTATCTATACCATCATCAATATAATTCGGTAAAAATACATTATTATTTGGTTTTAAAATATTTTGTATTATTAAGTTATAAGTTGCCATTATATATTATCATAAATTATTTTTAATATCATTAATTCTCATTAAATATATTTACATCCTTGAAAATTTACACCCTTGAAAATTTACATCCTTGAAAATTTACATCCTTGAAAATTTACATCCTTGAAAATTTACACCGACTAAAAGAAAAATGCGAGAAAAAAATTAAATTTTATAAAAAAATCCCCGCTACCTGAATCGAACAGGTGACATTTTGATTACGACTATTCATTAGATATTAGAATCTACAGTCAAATGCTCTACCAACTGAGCTAAGTGGGGTTACAATATCGCTATAATGATAAGCATAATATAAATAAAGTAATACCTGAGGTATTTTATTTGATGATTTATTATATTCAACCAATTTTATTACGGCGTTATGTAGTAAAAAAATTGATTACTTTTTATGGAAATATATAAATTATAATTATAAAACCACCAAAATATGACTTCAATCAAGACTTCAAATACATATGAAAAAGTTCATGAATTAAAAATGAGTTGTTACGAAAAATTGGATGAGCTCTATAATAATAAACAAACAAATGTTTATGAACATTATAACCGTTATTTAGACATGGAACGACACATGAAGCGAGTAGATGAATATTATAAACCTTTGGACATTTAAGTTCGCACAAAAATAAATAATATGATAAATTACATAAAAATATTTATCATACTATACTAACTATGAATGTTGATGAAATTATAAGAAAAAATAAATTATTAGAAGAAGAGAATAAAAAATTACAAGAAGAATTAAATCAAACCAAACAGCATCTTAATATTTATACAATGAAAAATAAAAAATATTATGAAAATAATAAAGAAGAACATAAGCAACGGGTTAAAGAATATAAAGAAAAAACAAATTATTCTGCTAATCTATCTAGTGAAAAGAAGAAGGAATACGCACGACGAGCATATTTGAATAAAAAGGAGAAATTAAAGAAACTTGAAAAAAATGAAAATGAAGAAATTTAGGAATTTATATAATTAAGAATTAACTATATAAATAATTATCTTTAGTAAATATATAGAATGGTGAAAAAGAAGAAGTTGAAAGACGAATTCAAACAGTTTAGGAATAATGATAAATCCGCATACAAAACATTCAAAATACCACTCAAAACTGTTTTACTTAATCGTAATTTAGTTCAACCCGTAATAAATAATCTGGTTTTTGAAATGAACGATTTAATGATACATTCTTACCAGTTTATCCGTTTGTATGTATTGAATTGCTATTCAAATAAAACCACCTTACCAAATATTGATACAACTTTTATTTTGTATTGTATCAAAACATTAGGAACACGAAGCAATCAAGGAGTGAAAAGTAAAAATACAGAACTACTTGACAAGTTAGAGAAATTTTATTTGGAAGAATATCAACCTACAATAAATCACGACAAAACGAATTTAAAAAATACTACTTTTTTATTGCCCTATTTAGCAACACAAATCCATACTTCTTTATCTAATAACGCACAAGAACATTTCATTCAACACTTTTTGAGATTTATCAATAAAACAACATCACAAATAACTGAAGATAAATCCATTTTATTCAATTTGAAACATCAATTGATGAGCTTGAATAATGAAACTGATGAGATTTTCAATGAATGGAAAACCATTCATTTATCTAATATTTTACCAACCAACATTACCAAGTCAGTTTATTATGATGTAAAAGTTAGACCATTTGAATATTTGAAAGGAATGTTGTATATGAATGAAGTTTTGGAAAAACAAGAAAGTAAATTATTCCAACCATTACCACTGCGAAACAATATTGTTCCCAGGCATATTATTTTGGATACAGCAAGTTTGGTGAGTTTATTCTGTCCAGCCAATAAAACAGATGGAATAAAAAAGGGTGAATTACATAAAAACCTCAAAGAAAATCAACACGATATTTGGAATGCCTTTTTAAATTTGAACCATAAAATATTTAGAAACCAACATTACCAATTTCACCATCAAATACAAACTGACGGAATATCTTGTTGCTTATTGTTTATTAGAAAAGATTTGAAAGATAAGAAATGGGGTTCAAGAGTTCCAAGCATTCAAGAACAAGATTTTTACAATATCGAGGATTTATCCAAAGAACAATTGGATACAATCAAAGATATGAATATCGTTGGATGCGACCCCGGAAAACATTCGTTGGTTTATATGATGGATAAAAATGGTAAGAAATTACAATATACCGCATCGCAACGAAAAATAGAAAGTTATGGAAAAAGAAACCAACGAATACTATTACAAGAAAAGAAAAAGCATAAAATTACAGAAAAAGAAACTCATTTATCGTTTCAAAATAGCAAAACGGTTGATTATAATAAATTTAAAAAATATTTGGTAGAAAAGGATAAACTAAATAAAGAAGTTAGTGAATTTTACAAGAAAGAAACTTGGAGGAAAATGAATTTTAGACAATATAGTTATGGTAAGAAAAGTATTGATAATTTCCTTAATAAAATCCAAGAAACCTTTGGTTCAAACATTCTAATTGGTTATGGAAATTGGAGTAGAGATACACAAATGAAACATTTTATGCCTACGATGAATAAAGGGTTAAGAAAGCAAATCCATAAAAGATATGATACAATAACAATCAATGAATTCAATACCAGTAAGAAATGTTGCGATTGTTATAATGAAATGAAACATTACAGAGATAAAGAGAATAAGGAAGTATATCGTCTTTTCGTGTGTTCTAATTGCGTGAGTTGCCAAAACAAACAAACCGTATTTAGAACCCGAGATGCGAATTCAGCTGTAAATATAATGAAATTGACTACTTGTTGGATAAATAATCAAACAAGACCAGAAGAGTTTAGTCGGGCATCGTCTTTCACTTGTTTAGGAGAAGAAACAAGAAAAAGTAAGACAATCGTTGTTAAAGCCGAAGGAAAGCGGTAAGCACAACTATTGATTTTACACTTTTGAACAAAATTGATTCGTATTTTGTGCGAACTTAAATGTCCAAAGGTGTAAAATACATGAAGAATATCCTCCTCTAAATCATGATATGATTCATGGTAAAAAACGCCGAAGATTAGTAAAAAAATATTTTGTAGAGTTGACTAAACTTCAATTATTACAAGATGAATTAAAGAAAAAAGAGGATAAATTAAATAAAAAAATAGATAAAATAGGTAGCTCGTTTATTCATGAAAACATTAAATTACAAAAAATAACAAATATAAATAAAAAACAATTAGAACGCGAAAGTTGTAGTATTTGTTTTGATAACCATAAAATTAATAAAATGATTACTACTTGTTGCGGTCATCATTTTGGAACATATTGTTTTGCTCATTACATTGATGTAAATTATGAAAATAAAAATGAGGTAGTGTGTCCTTTATGTAGAAACGATAACTTGGAATATTTCACAAAATACCATTAAATCTCACGAGAAAATCATGACAAAAATATTTTGAAATATTTTTGTTTTTTATTCGGTGTTCCAAATGCGTAAATTTTTTATAATGTAAAAAATTTTTTATTTTTATATTATATTTTTTATATTATATTTTTTATATTATATTTTTTATATTATATTTTTAGAATCCTGGATTATAGTCGTTATCCTTACCCATATCTTCCTCTTTAATCGTAACCACATTATTTTGTATGGATATCTTATTCACGCCACAAGGATCCTCTGGATTTTCTACATTTCCAAAGAATTTATCTATTTCATCTTCTACATTCATTGGTTTATATTCACTAGTAGCTTCTAATTTCTGCATTTCTTCAATATCTAAAACTACTTGGAAAGCGCCAGTACCGAAGAATCCTTCTTGTCCACACATTACGTTGGCCGATACACCTCTTAGCGTATCTAGTTCTGCGTGTCGGGCAGCTTTTAAGAACATTTCAGGCGTCTCTTCAAATGAAGCCTTTGCGATTGGTCCAATATTGTCGTTGTTGATACCATGTCTGAATATAGAAATCAATTTGTGTGTAAATGTCATTCTATCAACCAACACGCTATAATTATGATAATTAATATAGGTGCCATCAAATTCTACGACTTCAACCAATTCATTATATATTGCTTGTCTTGCTGCTTCAATCCCAAGAACGTTGTAAATTTCTATAATATCATTACTCATGGTTCTTTTATTATCAATAAAATCTAATCCTAAAACATCTAGTAAATTGGTTCCGATTGTATCTAGCACCCAAATGTCCTGCTTTTTATAAACACCATTTTGTTCAATCATATTATCAACAATTTTTCGTAAAATTACTTTATTAATACCTTTAATACCTCTTAGCACAACGTTTTGTAATAATTGGTCTTGGAAATTTTTCAATATATAAATTTGGTCGGATTGGTCTAGTGGGTTCACTTTTGCCTTTTTTGGTCCGCCTCTTCCACCGCCCGCTTTCATTATTTCACTCATTCTAATTCTAAAAACGAGTTTATCGGCATTGAAGTCAGAATAAATACAACTAATTTGGTCATCGTAACAATTTTTTAATGTGAAATTAATATCATCCATGGTTATATTTTTCTCAAGCATAACTTCTGGGTCCATAACCATTCTAATAATCCATTTGGATTTTTCATTTTCGTCTGTTTGAAGTGATGTTTCTGAACACTCGGAAACCATATTTTCAAAAGCTCGGTATTGTTCAATGGTATCCTTGTCGTCACTTATTAATGTATTTAAATCGTCGGGGTCAAAACAAACTTCAATAGTTTTAACAACTTCTTCTAATCTAGTATGCTCCAACATATACATAATAGTTTGCGCCTTCTCTTTTTGTATTTCATCTTCTGGTTTCAAATAAATACTTAGCGAAGGATTTTTAATATCACTGGATAAGGATAATATTTCTTCAATTCTTGGCACACCACGAGTTACATTTGACTTAGACGCAACACCAGCAAAATGAAATGTATTCAGTGTCATCTGTGTAGAAACTTCACCAATACTTTGTCCGGCAATCATGCCAACCATTTCTCCGGGGGCAACAATGGCGCGTTTATAATCAATTGTAATTGTGTCCAATAATAATGTTAATGCGGCCTTGTTAAATCGTTTTATAATGAGTAAATCCTTTGGTGACAAATAGTAGTAGAACAATGTCCTGAATAATTCAGTAGGAGGACTGTAATAAATTTTCTTTAAATTGTTGAAACAATTCTCAATCATTTCAAGAGCTTCAAATGGTGTAATGTCTACTAACGAAGAAATAGTAATATTACATTGTCCTTGAATATTATTGATTACGTAAGCAAATGCTACAGGACAACTTACAGACGAATCGCTCTTGTTTTTGAAAACGTGTTTGATAATAGATTCGCGATTTGTAATCATCATATTAATGTATTCTTGCGTTTTATCCATAAATTCTTTCATTTGTTTCTTGTATCTGGCGAGTGTGTTCTTTAAGAATATATTTCCCAATGTTTTTACACTGCCTTTTTCCTCTGGAACTAGATAGTGCGCATAAATATCTTGGGTGCTCATTGAAACGATTGGCATTTGTTGGTCTTCGCATTTGGTAGTATCAATATTATCGTCGCCGTAACAGAATTGGACGATTTTATTTTTATTGGTTCTAATTGTCATATCATACGATACCATCAAGTCTTCTAGACCTTTAATAAGTCGTCATTGTATATAACCTGTAGAAGAGGTTTTCACAGCTGTATCAATCAAACCTACACGACCACCCATTGCGTGGAAGAATAGCTCTTGTGGTGATAACCCGTTAATATATGAACTTTCTACGAAACCACGTGCGCCTGGCGAGTCGTCATATTTGGTGAAATGAGGTAATGTTCTACTTTCAAAACCATATGGTATGCGCTTACCATCTACGTTTTGCTGTCCCAAACAAGAAATCATTTGAGAAATATTCAAATCCGAACCTTTTGAACCGGCATTTACCATGATGACAAATCGGTTATCTTTACTCAGATTTTTAAGACCAATTTTGCCTGATTCTGATGTAGCTTGATTTAAAATACTGTTCACTTGTGTCTCAAATTCTTCTTCATTTGTCTTACCAGTGTTGTTTTCAAATATGCCTATTTGAACCTGGTCTATTAAATTTTTAACATCTGTCTTTTTCTTGGTAATGACTTGGACTATTTCGTCGTTTGTCTTTTGGTCCGAAATTAAATCACTTATTCCGACACTAAATGCGGACGACTTCATATACTCCGTTACTACGTTCTGTAAATCATCTACAAATTTAGCTGATGCGAAATTTCCGAAATCGTTACAAACTCTTTGTAGAAGACCTTTTGTTCGCGCACCTAAAACACTTTTGTCCATTTGTCCACGAACATATGTTCCATTTTTTATTTCTATTATGGCATTTGATGTTTTGGAATCATCTTTATCATCTTTGAATGCCTTTGTTTTATATTTCATTGATAGTGGCGGCATTATTTGACTCAATATATCAAAATTGGTTACACCACCGTCCTTCTTTATGTCTTGTAACAGTTGTTGTTCGTTGACATTGTTAAACATCATTAGGATATTCATTGCGTCTCGTGGTGAGAAGCGAATGTTTGGTCGTGTGAATTGATACGATCCAAGCATTGAATCTTGATAAATACCTATGATTGAACTGTTGTTAGCAGGACTCACTATCTGATATGGCACGGCCGCCAAATTTTTTAATTCTGCCTCGGACTCTGGATCCTGCGGCATATGAAGATTCATCTCCAGTAGGAAATTCCCTAAAGTTTCCAATAGGGCTAGACTATACCTTATGCCTCGTCAAGTTGGTTAAACTATCACACGAGACCCACAAACATCTAGTCGTTGGACCTTTCCCATACTCTTACCATAATGAGGTTAGGGACTTGGCTGCGGATTGCCCAATCCATCGCTTTTTTACCATTGTTTACGAATATTAATCGTGGTCCTCAGAATCGTTTCCGAAAATGAGTGGTAGCGAGGGCTCTAAGGGGGTTCCCGTCAATTTGAATGTGTTGCTAAACGATTCTTTAAATTATTTATAAATTCTATCGCACATTTTTTGCTTTCATCTAATGAAATATGAACTCCTCCAAAATCTGCTTTTATTCTATTAATATATACATACCAACCATATTGTTCATCATATCGTTTTAAAGGCTTGATATATTTTTCAATATCATCGTCAATTTTTTTGACATCTTTAAAACGTTCGTATTTTTTATCTTTATAATAATTTAATACGCCATTAGATAAACGTTTTTTACTTTCGTCACTATGAGTAAATACACTACCACCGTTTTTTAGATTGTAACCATTTGGGAACAAACTATTTAATTCTTTTATGTAATGCGTTTCTCGTTCATCAGCCTTAGATATTTCACAACATTCAATTAATTCAACCGCAAAATCATCAACACCATATTTTCTAATAGCGTTGTTTAAATAATGTGATTGGTTTTTCTTTGTTGAGAAAGCTTCTGATATATGACATCTAAATCTTCCTTCGTGTCCATATGGTCTGTATCTTTTATGGTTCAAAATATGTGAAACAGCTTGTCCTACATATATCTTACCCGTAGTATGGTTTGTTATTTTATATATTTCGCAGTATCTTTCATTTGGATCATCCAATATTTTTTTCGATAGTTCTAAATGTTTTGATAGTTCCATTTATATAATTATATAATATATTTTATTTAATATTGTTTTTGTTAGAATCATTTAACTAGGGAGTTGCACGCTTTTCACGCTCCCTGTTGGGGACAAGATGAATTTTATCCCCATCGAAATCAGCATTGTATGGCTTTGTCAAGCCTCCTTACGATTTCTCGTAAGGCTGGACTGTATCTTAAGCAAACTCTAGACGGTTAATCTTTCATAGTTTACCAACACCCGTTCAGTCTCTGAATGCCTTCCATACTCTTACCATAACAAGGTTAGGAAGTGACACTGCGGATTACCCAATCCTCCACATTATTACCGTACCCGAGTTCTAATCTCGGCCATTTGTGAGTTTCCTACACAAACTTGGTAGTGGTTCATTAGTTTATTAGACTAATTAGGCTCTAAGGGACTTCCCGCATCAAGGTGTTTCGCAAATAATTTAATTATATTCTTCAGGCAAATCAAGTTTATATTAAATTATCTACTAGGGGGTAGCACTTTTTTATAGCCCCCTGTTGCCAACACAAAGTTTATCGGCAACGTTCATTCTAAAAGTATCACCGCGCTTCATAATACGCGCAATATGACACATCATACTCATTCTATGCAGAGTGGGTTGACGATTAAATAGAATAGCATCTCCGTCCATCATATGACGATGAACAGTATCTCCTTCTTCAAGGACAATAGATTTTCTATCCAAGTAATATCGTAACGTAATCACTTCACCATTTTGTTTTTCCAACATTTTAGCTCCAGGCCACACATCAGGCCCATTTTGAACTAACTTTGTCAAGAAATCTTTATTAATTTTATTCACAACAACAGGTTTGGTAATATTTTTAGCAATTTTCATAGGTATACCGAGTTCACGAATTGAAATATTCGGGTCGGCAGTAATCACAGACCGAGCACTAAAATCAACGCGTTTTGCCATCAGATTGCCTCTCATACGACCACCTTTACCATTTAAACGATCCTTGATTGATTTCAAAGGACGACCCGAACGCTGCGCAACTGACGCTACGCCTGGAATCTTGTTATCCACCTGAGTCGCCACATAATATTGTAACACAGTCGTCCAATCATCAACTACATTTGAAGGCGCGTTATTTTGAATTTTATCTTGTAAAGTTTTATTGGTTTTAATAATATTTACTAAAATATGACTTAAATCATCCTCTGAACGTTGTTGCGCATCATGTTTCACAGAAGGCCTTACGGCTGGCGGAGGAACTGACATCACTTGACAAATCATCCAGTCGGGTCTTGAATAAACTGGACTGAAACCCATAAACGTAACGTCATCGTCAGAAATTCGCTTAAAATTTTTCAAAACCATTTCAGGAGTAACTTTAATAACAATTGGTTCCGCATCAGCACTGTCATTTTTCCATTCAGCAAATATAGTTGCGAGACCTTCTTTGCGAATTTTGTTTGGTTGTAATGTGCCGCAACCATCTTCACTATCATCTCCACAACGTCTTACTTTACTACATAATGAAAACACATATTTCCATCGTGAGTCACCTTGTAGCTTAAGCGCCTGTTTATATTTATCTTTGCTAATTAATAATTTACTACACTTAAAACAAACACATCTCATACATTTTTGAATTGTGCTTAAGTATTGAATATAAAACACGGGTCTTGCTAATTCAATATGTCCCGAATAACCTGGTGTTTGCATATAATCTAGACCATCTGTTGGACAAATAAGACCTGGTTCTAAAACACCCATACGCGGATCAAATAGACCACCAATAACCGGTTTATTATTTATATAAGTATCTCTGCTGGTAATTTCAGCAACCGAACCCTTTCTAATTTCATCAGGGGACAGAATACTAAATTGAATTCCAATTACTTTTGAGCAATTCATCGTTTTATTATTGGAAGTTGCTAACTTAGACATCTCTTATATTATAATACAATAGATTTATATTGTTTTTATAAAATCAATTTTATTTTAAATATTCTATTCTATTTTTTACTTTAAGCCGGTTTTTTACATTATTAATTTCATGAATAATGTAAAATATTTTGGTAAATAAGCCTTCGCAAATAATTATTAAATAATTAAAATAAAATTGATTATAATTTAAAATCAAAAATATAATACAACTTACAATACAATGGCACGTGACAGTCAAATCAAAAAAACTAAATCTGAATTATCCAAGCGTTCTAAGAAGCTTGAAGAACTAAATAAAAAGAAAAAAAAAGCCGCTAGTAATTCCGACAGTGACAGCGACAGCAACAGCGAAGGAAGTGAAGGAGATAGTGATGATGAAATGGATGTCCATGAATACCGCAAATTTATTTCCAAAATATTTCCTTCAAAACATATAAATAAAAAAATTAAGGCAGGCGATAAACTTAAAAAACTTCTCAAGGAACAGGACACTTCTAGCGATGAAGATTCTGAACCTGTAAAAAAATCTAGAAAATTAAAAAAGGTTGTTGAGGAAGATGAAGACGAGTCATCCGAATCAGAAGAAGAAAAACCTACCAAAAAAGCAAAAAAATCAGCAAAATCTAAAAAAATCAAAAAAACGAAACCTACAAAAAAGGGAAAGAAAATTGAAGTGTCTGATGAAGATGAAGACGATGAAGAAATTTCGTTAGGTGATGAAGATACCGAAGACGACGACTCTGATTACGAAGACGAATATGAAGATGATGAAGAAGAATCTGAATGGGAAGATGTAGATGATGACGATGACGAGGAGGATGATAAACACGGTAAAGGTAAGGTAAACATAATATTTACAATTGGTGGAATGGATGAAGACGAAGATGAAGACGAAGATGAATACGATTCTGATTATGACTATTCTGAAAATGAAACCGAAGATGAAGACGAAGAAGTATCAACCGACGAATCTGATGATGAAGAAGATGACGATGATGATAATGAATCACGTGAGGAATCCGAAGAGGAAAAGCCATCTAAAAAGAAGAGTTCTGCCAAAGCAAAGGTATCTAACAAAAAAGACGCAACAGAACCGACGGAAGTTAGTCCAGACGCGGCTAAAACAACTGAAACATTAGAGCAGCTGAAAAAATTATTAGAGGCAAATCCAAAGGATAAATCAATTAAAAAATGTATAGAAGTATACGAAAAAGAAATGAAAATACAAAAGAAAAAATCGGAAAAAAAGGAAAAAAAACAAAAAGCCAAAAATATGCGAATCTTCAGAAAAATTATCAAGGATAAAAACACCATGAACGACTTCTCATTTTATGAAAAATTGGAATTAGATAACCAAAAGAAAATTATTAAAGAGTTAAGAGAAATCAATAAAATTACACGCATTGAAAAACCATACCGAATGACGCTTTTAGAATCAACCATTCCAGTGGAGTTTAAATCCGCGGCAATGAAGAAAATAAATTCGCTTCGTTACATGGAGCCAGGTAGTGGTGAATTTTATAAAAGCAAAAATTGGGTAGATACTTTTATGAGAATTCCTTTTAACAAATACGAGGGTCTTCCTATTAGTATTGATAATGGGGTAGATAAATGCCACGAATTTATGGAAAACGCACAGAAAACACTAGACCAAGCCGTGTATGGCTTGAACGACGCCAAAATGCAAATCATGCAAATGCTTGGTCAACTACTAACTAATCCAAAGGCTATTGGAACGGCAATTGCCATTCATGGACCACCCGGAACAGGCAAAACATCATTGGTAAAAGAAGGAATCAGTAAAATTCTCAACAGACCATTTGCCTTTATTGCACTAGGTGGTGCGACAGACAGCAGTTTCTTAGAAGGCCATGGTTACACATATGAAGGCAGCACATGGGGAAAAATAGTTCAAATATTAATTGACAGTAAATGTATGAATCCAGTAATATATTTTGATGAATTGGATAAAATAAGTGATACACCTAGAGGCGAAGAAATCGCCGGCATTCTTACTCATTTAACCGACACATCACAAAATTCCCAATTCCACGACAAATACTTTGCCGAGATTGATTTTGATTTAAGCAAATGTTTGTTTATATTCAGTTACAATGACGAAAATAAAGTGAACCCAATTTTGAAGGATAGAATGTATAGAATTAAAACAAAAGGTTATATTTCCAAAGAGAAAACAATTATTGCCAATAATTATCTGTTACCAAGAATCCGCGAACAAGTAAGATTTAAAGACGACGAAATTACTATTCCAAATGAAGTGATTACTCATATAATAGATTCACATTGTAATAAAGAAGATGGAGTTAGAAATTTGAAGCGATGTCTAGAAATTATATACACCAAATTAAATTTATATAGATTAATGAAACCTGGTTCAAATTTATTTGAAGGTGAAATGTCATTGACAGTAGAATTCCCATTTAATGTTACAAAGGATATTGTAGATAAATTGATAAAACGCGAAGATGACAGTTTAGCAACTTGGCGTAGTTTATACAATTAGAAAAACACACACCACAATTACATTACAAATTTGAATAACAATAAAAAATAAATATAAAAATTTTTTTATTGTTATTTCAAGTATATTATTATTTTCTAGAAGATGTTCATATGTGTTTTCTAGATTTTCTATGCTTTCTATACTTTTTATTACGTTTTGTTTTTCCACCTGTTACAGGACGACCAATCCTTTCTAAAGCGGCGCGTTCACGAGAAATGGCCGCTAATCCTTCGTCAATATAACAAGCTCTAAAATATGAAGCCTTAGAGTTATCCGTAACACTACTTACATCAGGATAATCAGTGACATCATCTACTATATAATACTTGGTTACCTCATTTACAATATTTTTTATCATAAATGTTTTTCCACCCTTTACAAACGTTTGAGATGGATTCATGTTTGGTATATAATTTGTATCATCATTAAATACAAGACCATTTGGTAATGTTAAACTGCATTCATTACAAGAAGCCATCTATATATAATATAGAAATAAAAATATACAAAAACTGTAAAAAAATTTATACATCATAGATTTATTATGTATAAATTTTACACTTCATTTGAAAACTCATATGTATCCGACTCTTCCATAAATAACGAAACCTTCTGATCTAAATTTTTCTGTGATTTCACAAAATCGGCTTCATTCGCAATTATAATACAACGCTCCTTTGCCCTTGATATTGCCGTGTAAATTGCCTTTTTTTCTATAAATGAACAATTGGGCTCTATTAGGAAAACCACGTTTTGATATTGACTTCCCTGTGATTTATGAACGGTAACGCAGTAGTTTAACCCAAAATTCTCATATAATTCATCAACACCTATTTGCTCAGGTTTATCTGACACACCAGAATATTGAATGGTGACTTTTCTTCCGTCAAATTCCAATATAACTGCTTCTTCCCCGTTTGCCCTCATTTTACTAGTAGAATAATCGTTTTCGGTGCGAATAATGCGGTCATTCACCCTAAATGTAAAAGCATTCTCGTATTTATGATTTGAAGGTATTTCATCATTTTGATAATCTATATTCAACGGGTTAAATATATTTTGTAAATCATTATTCATATCATTTGTATTACATGTGAACTTTGATTTATTAAAACTAGTGATGAATTTTGTATTATGTTTAGTAAAATTGTTTTCGCTTATTAAATTTATCAGTTTTTCTTTGCTTATTTCTCCATTAGTAATAAAATTTTCTATATCTAATAAAACCATTGAATCGTCTACAAAATCTTTTTTAGAGATTATTTCGCTGGGCATTTTTAATATGTTGTTTACTAACCCGCCGGCGTTTTGTCGTTTGATTTTATCTAATTTAGTTACTGTAAACATTTCAGATTTTATCAACTGATATAATATTTTACCGGGACCTATGGATGGCAACTGTTCTACATCTCCAAGCAATATTAATCTAGAGTTGAAATACTTACACGCCTTCAAAATGTCATTAAACATAAATATATCCAACATAGAAACCTCATCTGCTTCAAATACTTTAATAGATAAATCATAATCACAATCGTCGTGCTCACACCCACAACTTTGTTTGGATTTTTTTAAATATTTATGTTTTTGTATATTTGGAATAGTATGATATAATGTTCTGTGGCATGTACCTGATATACTAATGTTGTAATGCTTAGCTTTTTGCGCTCTCATCATATTAACATACGCTAAACCGGTTGGGGCGATTAAAGCGATGGTTTTGGGGTCTACAAACGTATTGGCCTCTTCGTCATGACCTAGACCATTTTCATCATCACTCGTGTAATCAATATAATCCGCTTCAGGAACATGTTCATTTTCCCAATCAAATTCGTGCTCAAATTCATTTTCACTCCCAGTTTCCGTAGTAGTTGTATCGTCATCCAAACATTGTTTTTCTTCGTATAATGCGTGGAAAACAAAATTAATACATTTTAGAATTTCGGTTTTACCAGTTCCAGGAGGGCCGGTTATAATTGAAAGCTTATTTTGAACCGTATTTATTACACTTCTTTTTTGCTCCATTTCTAGTGTGAAAGTAGGATTATTCAATTCTATTCTCTTTTTCTCCTCATAAATAGCTATGAATTCTTCTATTTTGGCAGTCGGAATATTATAACATTTATCATAGAATAAATCTATCGTCATATCCGTTGCCCTTTTTTCATAATTCATTAAATATTCAGTCGTTTTATAGATTGCGTCTCTGCCAAATTTATCTTTTCCAATTGCTTTATCAATAATAATTGTATTAATATATGCTAAAAACCTGCCGGGCATCTCTTGCCTTTGGATACAAAATTTTTCCATTTCACTATTAAACATCCATTTTGGTATATACAATGCCCTTTTGTTTCTTAAAAACAAATCATATGCCCATTTTTCTAGTTTAATTTTAAAGTCAATACTTAACGAATATTCTTTACATATTTTCTCTGCCTTTTCATACGTGATTAATTGATAATCTTGTGTAATAAAATCAAATGGGTTTTTATATATATTTTGAATTTGTAAACTATTGTGTTGAACTTTTTTAATAGTGTGTTCTATTTTATTTAATTGAGACATGGTTAATTTACATCTTTTAAATAAATCATCCATATAGGCATCAACGGCAGAATAATCCAATTTCACAAAACATGTGGTTCCTTTTTTTTTGTTCAAATAGTTGGCGCTTGAATTATATCTATCTATAAATTTCAAAAAGGCAATCGTTTTTTCTTGTGAACTCTTATCTACATTAATAATACTCGCATCTGTTGAATAAATGGTTTTAATAGGGTCGGAGGAATTTTTTTTCACATAATTTAAATTATATAAGATTCGGGTTCCATTTTCTAATTTAATACTGGATATGATATAATATACATTTTTATATTTTATTAGCTCTCCAATATCATGTGGAGTAGCTCTAACGCTCGTTTTATTCGCATTTACAATAGTATTATCTAAGAGTTGAATAGTCACATTGTCAGAGTTTGATATGCTTTTAATTTTTCCAACGAATCCATTATAAATAATAGTTGTTCCGTATTTTAACGCTCGTGTTGTCATTCTAAAATAAAATAGTGATTTTAGCTGTATTTTATTTCAATTTTATATTTTATCACCTGCCGGTGTTTACACTTTTCTTTTTCGCCAAAAATACTACATAATGAAGGAGTCTACTGAAAATCCGTCATAAAACAGGTCCTACACATGTAGCAACGATTTTTGATTATTTTTCGGGAAAGTTTTTTTGAAAAATGAAAAATGGACATTTTTTTTGTCCAATTTCGAAAAGCCAAAATATTTTATAGCTAAAAATACTTTTTTCGCTGCATAATTGAAATTTAGCATCTGGTCACCAAAAAAATGATTCAAAATTTGTTACGATAATTTTTTAAATATTTTCGGAAAAAGGGTTTAGGCATTTTTTATGTTCTATAATATTAGAACAAAATTAATGCCGGAAAATGCCGAAAATGCCGAAATTTTTATATGTGAAATGTGTGACTTTAAATGCTGTAAAAAGAGTAACTACGACAAACATCTGTTGACATCAAAACACAAAAATAGAACAAATTTGAACGTTTTAGAACAAAAAAATGCCAATGAAAAAAATTTTTCGTGTAAAAATTGTAATAAAAAATATAAAGCGAGAAACAGTTTATGGTATCACGAAAAAACTTGTAAAATGGCAGAAAATAGTTATAATATTGATAACATGGATAATCTCATTATGGAAACAAATTGCGACAAATTATATAACGATATATCTGATAAAGATTTGATTGTAATGCTTATAAAACAAAATGCGGAATTGGTAAAGGAAACCACCGATTTTAAAAACATGATGATGAAAGTAATAGAAAATGGGACAAATAATACGACTAATAACACTATACATACGAATTCGCACAATAAAGCCTTCAATTTGAATTTCTTTTTAAACGAAACCTGTAAAGATGCCATGAATATTATGGATTTTGTGGAATCTATTCAATTACAGCTGAGTGACTTGGAAAAGGTTGGGGAATTAGGTTATGTAGAGGGAATTTCTAATATTATTGTGAAGAACTTGAAGGAGATGGATGTAACACAAAGACCGGTTCATTGCACCGACAAAAAGAGAGAAACGATTTACATTAAAGATGAAAATAAGTGGGAAAAGGATGATGAAAAGAATAAAATCCGTAAAATGATAAAACGGGTTGCATCCAAGAACCAACGTTTGCTACTCAAGTTCAAGGAACTGCATCCCGATTGTATCAAATACCATTCCAAATATTCGGATCAGTATAATAAATTGATTGTGGAATCTATGGGTGGTTCTGGTAACAATGATTTGGAAAAGGAAGATAAGATTATTCGGAATATTGCC
>JACCEB011355528.1_pt1 | contig 17371 bp, 18 predicted proteins | sample 7454761 | NCBI WGS metagenome assembly JACCEB01 (sample SAMN15323454, study PRJNA562643) | freshwater metagenome | isolation source: river surface water | place: USA:Blue River Watershed | collected 2017-08-18 | reverse complement strand
GAAAGTTCTAGAAAGATGGTTTTCCTAAAGATGAAAATCTACTTTTCCAGAATTATGTTTTTAGAAAGTAAAAAAATATTTTTGTTTAATCAAAGTTTTCTCTGGAAAAGTAAATTTCAATCAATTCCATTTTAAGAAAGTTCTAGAAAGATGGTTTTCCTAAAGATGAAAATCTACTTTTCCAGAATTATGTTTTTAGAAAGTAAAAAAATATTTTTGTTTTATGAAAGTTTTTAACTGGAAAAGTTAATTTTATTCAATTCCATTTTAGAAAGTTCTGGAAGGATGGTTTTCCTAAAGATGAAAATCTACTTTTCCAGAATGATGTTTTTAGAAAGTAAAAAAATATTTTTGTTTTATGAAATGTTTTCTCTGGAAAAGTTAATTTTAAGGCGCCTTCGGCGCCCCTGAATAAACAAAATATCATTCCCTACAGGCGAAAACACAATTCAAAACCCCCGATTAAGGCGCCTTCGGCGCCCCTGAATAAACAAAAATATGTTATCCCTACAGGCGAAACCAGAATTTAAAAAACCCCCCCTCCCATTAAATAATTAAATTTAAAATTGAAATCAAAATGGAAAACATAGAAATATTTTTGTTGATTATTACATCATCACATCCAACGTCTCCAAACAATGATCATTGTTATCAAAACATGCAAGCATGCACATCAAATTATTATGAACAAATGAAAAAATCCTATAACGGGAAATTCCATTATTTTTACACGTCATGTAACCCCAATCAATTATTGCCTGTAGAGATAACATCCGCATATTCAGGAATTCCGACAATAACCATCCAATGTGAAGAAAGCCCACTAAACATCTTGAAAAAAACGATCGAATCCCTCAAATTAATTTCGTATTTATACCCCTCGTCGAACAAACGCCGCCAATTTTTCGTCAGAACCAATGTTTCAACCGTAATCAACATTCAGGCCCTATTCAATTATATTTCCTCTACAGGCTTCTTTCATCAATACCCCCGAATTTATTCTTCCATGAATTTTTTGCAATTACAATGGCTAGATCCAGATTTCGGCATTCACGATGATTCCCTATTTGGCCTCTTATTCGCACAAGGCACGTTCATCTTATTATCTCAATCAACCGTTGAATTATTATGTTCTGTTGACAATCATGATTTACTTGATTATTCAATCATCGACGATGTATCCATCGGCAAATTCGTTCACCAATTTAATAAACACATAGAAAGCCAAATCACCGATACAAATGATCACGCGAAAATAGACGCAATCCGTGACAATGAAATGATTTATATAAAATTGGATAATGGAAATGGGACTTTTTTATATACCACCGCCAAACCACATTTCCTACAGGAATTACCCGCTGAAACTCTGCGACAAATTATTGTATTTAGAAATAAAAATATTTGTAACCGTTTACACGATGTTGAATTAATTGATAAAACGTGCAAATGGTTACAACAAATGTGTAAAAATGAGGAAAACATAAAGAATGATTTAAAGAATGATTTAAAGAATGAATTAATCAAACTATCTTTATGAAGCCACTAAAGGCTCCTCTACAGGCTCTTCGTTTACAGGCTCTTCATCTAAAGGCTCTGTGTCACCCGAGACAACGACACCATCTAAATATTGGTGTGTTACGAATCCAACCTGTTGATTTACAATAATGCAATCATTCGGATTGCCTTCGGATGAAGTGAATTCGTAAAACAATAGTGTGAAAATGGATTGGTCTTGACGGTGATTCGTGCGGTCGCTGCCTGTAGGGCAAATGCATTCGGGAACAGAACAATAATGGGACCATTCATGGATGAATTTGCAAACGGCATTGTTATCAAGTCTAAATCCGATAAATGCAGCGTTTCGATTCGGGAATTTAAGGACATCATTGTTTTCGTCGATTTTGAAATATTCAAGTGTTTTTGGATGGGTCCATTTTTTGACGGTGTTAATTCCAATGGACGAATAAATCTTGCATTTGTCGATCAATCCGCCTAAATTGCTGATTTGGTCGGCGAAAACATTGTGTGAATCGCACCATAAGAGGATTTTATTGTCGAGGGGGTTCGACACGATTTTCTGGTCAGGATGTTGAGACATCCATTTTTTGCCAGCATTGTATTGTTCATTCATTACGGAATAAATACATGCGGATTTCCAGGCATAACATCCGGAATTGACATTGATGTCATAATGAGGCGGGTATTTCCCGAAAGGGAATTTGCGGACGGTGATTTGTTGGTCTTTGTATCGAGTGGCGATTTCGTCTAAAGTTTCTTGGTCGAGCCCCAAATCGAAAATATAAGTGACCAGGAATTTAGGTTTAAACTTGTAGACGGAATCTAACAATTGTAAAAGGGGTTTGCTGAATTTAGGTGAATTGGCAGCGGTAACGAGAATATAATATTTCTCTACAGGCTGTTGTTTAGGCGGGTCCCCTTGTTTTTGGATTTTCACGGTTGATGTTGAAGACGAATTCGAAAATGCGCCCACCGCGTCAATGTGGCCTAATTTTTTACGAAGTTGGGAATATATCTCCTGGTTAATTGATTTGACTGGTTTTTCTGATGCTGCAGTTGTTGTATTTAAATTGAGATGTGAACGGATAACGGATTCAACCTTGTAATCAAAAATGGTCAATTGTTGTCTAATTTCATCATCATTTTCCAAACTCGTTTGACGTTTAATCATTTCAATCATTTCCCTTATTTCTTCATCTGTTTTTTCCAGGATTTTTACTTCTTCTTCTTTTTCCATTTTTACTTCTTCCATCTTTTTTTTTTCAGATTTTAATTTTGTCGATCGCTTTTTTTTTTTACTAAATGTATATAATTTTCATCTGGAAAATCAATTTGAAAAAACAAACCAACTTAAATAAATGAATTACTTTTAATACAACAACAACACATTTTCATTTTTAAATTTAACTTTAATAAAACTTGACCAAAAATAAAAGAAAAGGGAGGAAAAAAAAAGATGTATGCGACACAAGATATAAATGCAATTGAAGCTAAAATGTCCAAAATGGATAAAACGATGCAAAATTTGAAAAAGGAAATTATTTGTATGCAAGAATATAAAGATTCATGCAATCAAATGTTAAAAGTTCCATTTATCCAAAATGCAATTCAACAAAGTTGTTCTCAGCTTGTTGGGGAAATTCAACATGTTCTCGGTAAATATAGTGGCATCCCTACAGGCAATTCACAAGAGAATATTAAAAACAAATGCAAATTAGAAGAAGAAGAAGAAGAAAAAGGAGGAGAACGAGGAAAAAGCCGATCTCTTTCGGATCATAATCCTTCAAATCAAGAAGCATTTGATAAATTGTATTCGTGTATTAGTAATATAGATACAAAGATGAACGACACAATTGAATCAAATAAACAAATACGTAAACGTCTTCAAGATATTGAATCGAATTTGATTGAATCTCAAAATAAAATATCTAAATTAGAATCGTCTGATGATGATACCACCGTCATTTTAAAGAAAATCATGACTCAAATTGATAAACTAAATCATAATCCACCAACAGTTCATCCCCAAATTCAAATGGAAATTGAAGAAATTATATCATCTGGACCATCAAAACCGGTTGTAAAGTATCAACCAACTCCTGAAGAAGAAGAAATTGATGAGGAATTATCTGTAGGCGAAGAACTTGGTGAACATGAACCAACTCCTGATGAAGAAGAAGTTGAATATGTTGAAGAGGAAGAGGAAGCGACCAAAGAGGAAGAAGGAGCAGCTGAAGAGGAGGAAGAGGCTGGATATGAGCCGGTTGAAATTAATGGTGAGACATATTATACGGACGATCAAACATCGGGTAAAATTTATTCCCTACTTGAAAACGACGAATTATCGACGGAGCCTGTAGGGGAATATGTCAATGGAGTTCCTAAATTGTATTCCCAAGAAGAAGAGGAGGAAGAAGAACCGGAATATTTTGCGGTTAAAGTGGCAGGTAAAACGTATTATACCAACAACGAAACATCTGGATTAATACACATCCTACAGGCAAATGAAGAATTGTCTGACCCTGTAGGGCAATATGTCAATGGTGTGGCAAAAATGTTTAAACCAGTCATTATTCGTAAATAAAAAGTTCATTTCATTTTATTTTATTTCATTTTTTTTCCTTATTTGCATCTATATAACATAAAGTAAAACAAAGTAAAATAAAATCAATATAAATATAATCATAAATATCTTTTTTAAAAAAAAAACAAATTTTTTTTTGGATAACAAAAAAAGAAGAAAAAAGAACAAATATGTTATGGTGGTTATTGTTTATTGTGAGTGGGATTTGTATATATAAATTAATTACATATTTCCAGAATACAGATCGTACGGAAATCATGTACAATGTGATGCGATTTTATTCAAGTATTAAAATGTATTTCGAGCGGTATTTGAAGAAATGGGGATGGATTAAGGATTCCAAACAGGAGACGGAAGAAGTGATCAATCATTGTGCATCGGAGGAAATCATCGTCGACGATAAAACGGGTGAAAAGAAAAAATGGGTATATCACGTCAAAAACTCGAAAAAGCCGGACCAAACACTTTTTATTGTGTCAAATGAACCTAAATTGAATCCGCCTGTAGGGGATGATGACATTGAAATGTTATCTGACGATCCATTTATGTGTGTGGTTGTTGATTTGGTAACTGACACGAAAACCCATACCCTGACAATCTCCCTACAGGAAGACCTTTATTCGTTTTATGTGTGTGGGAATGCAATCTTGGACCGACCCTTTTTAATCTGGTTTTTACGCAAATTTTACGCACACAATGCGGATGCTAAAGAAATGTTGGACCATTTACCTTCATCCAAACATTTTTCAGTTGAAATCATTGACAATGAATCAAATATGATAAGTATTAACGAAGAAGATGGCAAACATCTCGTCATAAAACCGGATGAACCATTTTATGATGTACACTAGATTATTAATTTATTTATTTTTTTTGTGAGTACGTGCGTGTGTGTATAATATGTATAAAAAAAATATATATAATTCATAATATTAATAATTTATTTTCATTCTTTTTTTTTCATCATTTTTTTCATTTTTTTTTTAATAACGAAATTAAAAAAACCCAAATTTCTAAAACAAAAAAAAAATGAATTGTGCTTCTTATTGTTCAATAGATCATCCATTATCCGATAAATGGACCCTTTGGGCACATCTACCACATGACACCGATTGGTCATTGGATAGCTACAAAAAAATATATACAATGGAAACTTTGGAGGATGCAATGGGTGTCACTGAATATCTTCCTGAAAAAATGATTAAAAATTGTATGTTATTTGTAATGCGCAGCCACGTAAAACCGCAATGGGAAGACGAAAGTAACCGTAATGGTGGATGTTTCTCCTACAAGGTTTTCAATAAAAATGTTGAAGAAGTATGGAAATTATTAATGTATGGACTTTTAGGTAACACTTTAACTGAAAAAGGTGAAATCAATAACACCTTTATGGGAATCACCATTTCCCCCAAGAAAAACTTTTGTATCATCAAAATATGGATGTCTACTTGTCTATATCAAAACCCTGAGGTCATTCGGCAAATAGGATCCATGTCTTCAGAAGGTTGTTTATTCAAAAAACACGAACCCGAATTCTAACCCCCAGTTCTTTATTTCATTCCCTTTATTTCATTCCCTTTATTTCATTCCCTTTATTTTTTACTCTACTCTTTTTTTCTTTTTTTCTTTTTGTTGTGTATTTTTTCTCAAATTTAATATTTAAAAAAAAACCAAAAACAAAAACAAAAAAAAACCCCAAAAAAAAACATTTTTTTACATTAGTTAGTAATAAATTAATTGGTTTTTAATGGAGCCAAATACAATTTAATTTCACCTAAAGAGGCAACCTTGTAGCAGACAACTAACGGTCTGTCATTTGCCAAATAAAGTTCGATTTGCGGACATAAATTGGTACATTTAACAAAATAACTCAAATATTTCAAGGAAAATTCCCCCTGAATGATTTTGGTTGGATCTTGTTTCAATATGAAATTCATACTTTCATTCGCCTCAGACCGTTTGGTTACACTTTCTGCAAATTGACCCGTACATTTAAATATCAAATCTTCCCCCACCGACTTTATTTCCAATCGATCCGATATTTCCGTCAATTTACGAATAATTTTCTGGAAATCCGAACTTGGCATATTAATAATACTCGTATAAGTTATCTCCGGCAATTCAAAAATATCCGTATCTGGCTCAATTAACCGCAATTTTTGTGTATTGCTCTGCTTAATATTTCCATTTTCAAATTTGAGTCCAAGATGAGATGTAAACCCGTCCACGTAATCACTCTCGTCAATATAAATCGTCAATGTATCGTCATTATCAATCGAATTGATCAATTTAAATAAATGATACATGTTCACCCCAATAATAATCTGTTTCTCACGACATTCATACAATTCAAAATTCTTTGCTTCCAAAAAAAGATGAACCAACATCGTATGCGATTTATCCATGTTAATTATCCTCATTCCGTCACTTTCAAATATAATATTCGTCTCAATCAATATATCCTTTAACGCGGTAATCAATAATCTAAATGGCGCGATTTGCACCGTCTTTATATTCAATATTTTATTTGATGTTGCAAAATCTGTCATATCTGTATTTTTTTTTTATAAAATATTTTTTTTTTAAACCCGTTTTTTTATTTTTTTAAATCAATAATATTCCAATTTGAATTCCTTTTGTTTAAATGGATTTTTCATGCGTTTTAGCAAAAGAATAAAAATTACAACCACCATGTATCCAAACCAAAAACTAAAAAACCCAAAAACCAAAAGAAAATCAGGAAAAGAAGAAGAAGAAGAAATGACAACCACAGATATTGAACAACTCAAAACCCAAATTGAAAATTTCGACAAAATCCATCAAATTGAAATCCTCCGCATCATTAAAGATTCCAATGTCACCATTAATGAAAACAAAAGCGGAGTCTTCATTAATCTCTCATTAGTCCCCCAAGAATACATTGAACAAATCAAACTCTATATTGATTATGTTTCCCTACTTGAAAACCAACTCAAAGTCACCGAAGAAGAAAAAACCCACATCAAAAATAATTGTTTCAAAAAATATACCACCCCCACCACTTCACAAAGCATTCTCATTGTCGAAAATCAAAAATAAAAAAAATTAAAACAAACAAAAAAAAACAAATTAAAAGAAAAAAAAATGAAAATCAAAAATACATTGACATCCATTGGCATCAAATGTAAAAAACCAACTCCAAATGATACCTTCTACAGGCAAAATGAATTAAATAATACTCTCCAAAATATCAAACGTTTCATGTTTTATAAAGACACTTTTGTCACTAAATTAAAACCCACCACTTCCATAAAACCTCTAAACAATCCGCCTGTAGAGGAAATATTATTGTCATCCGATGATGTTGTCGTTGATATTACAACAACAACATCATCCCTTCCTTCTCTAAGGGAGTGCCGACCGAACTCTCTTTCTCTAAGGGAGTGCCGACCGAACTCTCCTCCTCTTCCTTTAGATCAAATAAGTAAAAAAAGAAAAATGTCTGAAGAAGAAGGAGAAATCGAGGAAAAAGAAATTGAACAAGTTGAGAAAGAAAAACGAATTGAAAAGAAAGAAGAACGAGAACGAGAACGAGAACGAGAACAAAAAAAACAATTTTCGCCCAATTCGTATGATTCCCTGATTTGGTGTTTTTATATTGCTCAATACGGTTTTTCCAATTATGAAATAAATAAAAACGATCAACGCAAAATCAACGATTTGAAAATAAATACGATCGAACTATTACGTAAAAAAGGTTTCAAACAAATTAAAAAAATCGACGACATATTGGACGTCACAGCAATTAGATCAATCACCCATTTTTACGCCCTCACCGCATTATGTTTCGCCTACGGGCTAAACGTCTCCGTGATTATTAATAATCGTATTTATATTGAATTTATTGGCAATCAGGTTTCAGACGAAATCCATATTTTCCGTATTGAATTGCATCATTTCCTCAAAAAAAAGGTTATAGTAACTAGAGCGGATAATCGAGTAGATCCCGTCTATTGTTCAATTGAGTATCCAGTTGCCAGTAGGGAACACATTTCTCCAGTGTATCGCAATCAATATTTATTCATTGAAAACGTCGATAAACCATTGAAAGGCGTTTCTTCCTACAAGGCGGATGAATTATGCGTAATGGCCGCGAAATTGGGACTAAATATCTATGACCAAAATTGTAAAAAGAAAACCAAACCTCTTATTTATGACGAAATTTCCGCATGTATTCATAACGTTTTTACTATTGCAAACTGAAATTTAAGTAAAAAAAAAAAATAAAACTTAAACAACTATAGATTGTTTACATTTTATCAAGTTTTAAAAAATAAAATTTTGATCATATACACACCCCATCTCACCATATTAATTTAAATTATTTTTTTTTTAAAAATGACTTTACAAAAACAAAAACAAAAACAAAATCAAAATCAAAATCAGAAAAATAAATGGATGTATTTTGCATTTTATGTTGCGTCTTTTTGTATATATTTTACGACGTTTACGAATAACATTATTGTATATTACAACAACAGTGAATTATCAAAAATCATCCATCATTCATCCAATGTATTTGACGAAGTATGTCCTTCTTATACACATGACAAATCATTTTGGATGCCATCGACCATTACGCAAATAGAATATGACCTCTACAGGCTCTCTTCCTGCATACAAGGCTACGAAAAAATTCAATTATTTACTAAAATTCCTGGTTTATTAAATAATTTTCAACAAGACAAAGACAAAGATCAAGAAAAAAAATTAAGTCGCTACGGTATTTATTTATCAACATGGGCGTTACCTTTCTTTTGGTCATTGCCTGTAGAGGAATACAATCAAGATATTATGTCACGCTACAAGAAATATATGTCAAATGCGACCAATACCTATAAAAAGGCGCTGGTCGAAATTGAAACAACCACCGATCTTTTGCAAAAAGACATTGAAATCATTTGGCGCAAAACAAACACCCTTATGCAGTCCAGTCTCTATTTTATATATTCCCTACTGGCCATTTGCATGACGTACCGGATTAAAACCAATTCGGAAGTTCCAACTGTTTTGAATGTTTCTGATTCATCATTGTTGGTGGATCAATGGGTACTGGTAAATAACTAACTTCCTGTTTGTATTTAATGTATCCAATCGCTTCACTGTAAACTTGCGACACACAATATTCTAACACAATGCCGTTCAATTTAGCGATTTGTTCAGGAATGTTTTCCATCCTATTTTCCGAATTTTGAAGAAATACTCCGCGCATCACAATTTGCAATTGTTCATAATCTTGATTGGAAATGATAAATTGCCCATTCGATCGATCAAAAACCCCCGCCCTGATTCCATTTTGAATAATTTCCTGATTTTCTTTTGAAAAATAGGCTAATGATAATGGTGAATCCATCCAAATACCTGTCAATGCGTCCCGAAAATCATTCGTTTTGTTTTCTTTAGTTAATCTGTCCTGTAGAGAGAATTTCACATTCAAATCCGCTGTCACTAAATCTATTCTTCCATTTGGTACATTCATATTTGTTTGTTTGTATATTTACTATATTTTTTTTTAGCCTTCTTCTTCTTCTTATTTATTTTCTATTTTTTATTTATATATATAAATATAATTTACAAAAAAAAATCAAAAACCTTTTTTTTTAATAATAACCTGTTATATTAATTTATATTTTTATTCATTTAAATATTTTATTATAAAATGATCAATTTAACCTCTATTATTTATATCATCATTTCAATTGGAATCATCGTCGCCGTGTTTTATTACACCAATTCATATTATATTGGTCTTTCTGTAACTGCCCTTTTGATTCTAATCCTCGCTTTAATCTCGGTTGGTTTACTCATCAAGGATACCCGCTACAATAGCATTTGGCCACCCCAAATTTCCCCTTGTCCTGATTCTTGGATCTTTAATTCTGAAACAAAATCATGCACTAGCCAACCTATTTGCACAGATGGGTATTCTTTTAATTCGACTTCGAAAAAATGTGTAAAATCTGGATCAACTGATCAAGACCCAATAGGATACATGAATGATTCAACAGGTATTGGCAAAGATGGTGTTAATTTTACAGTAGCACCTTTCACAACCCCATCAACACGTGATATTAATTTGAAAAAATGGGCAATAAATCATGGAAACGTTTATTGGGACGGTATAACAAATAACGATTCACTTGATATAACCAAAATTAACTAATAAAATATATATATAATATCATCATAATAATAATAATAATAATAAATCAAATAAGAAAAAAAAAAAGAAGTAAAGATTTTTTTTTTAAAAAAAATTTAGTTAAAAAAAAAACATTGAATGACAGAACCAACAGGATCCGCTGTAAAATACCCGATAGGGTTTACTCTCATAAATTTTTTCGAATTTTTTGTCTCAATCAGCCCCTTCCTACTTGTATTCCTCTTATTCTTGATTTCCGCATTTAATCAAGATGCAAAAGGATTTATTTATTTCCTTTGTATTGTTTTCTTAACCACTTTTATCGCCCTTTTTCTAAAAGACAAAAAAATCGGCGTAAATAGCAATGCAGATAAAGTGTGTAATATCATTAATTACCCATTTAATACAAATGGCGATGGTGAATATATACCTTATTACAACACCGTCATTATCACTTTTTCCTTTCTATATCTTTTTGTTCCAATGTTTTTAAACGACTTTTACAATGTCCCCCTTTTATTGTTCATTATTTTCATTTTTGTCGGGGATATTTATATTAAACTTTTCAAATTAAGATGTACCACCATTCCCGGTGTATTGATCGGTATAGCCATCGGTCTCCTATTTGGAATTATCATCCCACTCATGCTTTATTACACCGAAATGCGTTCTCTCCTCTTTTTCGGGTCCGCCGGTGATAAACAAAGCGACGTCTGCTCAATGAAAAAAACCACATTTCGATGCACTGTACGAAATGCTTCTGGAGGTACCTCCTAGTGAATTACAATAAAACACGTTTATCTGATTTTATTTTCTTTCTACCGATTATTTAAAAAAAAAATAAAATAAAATACAACACAATACACAACTAAAAAAAAACCAGAAAAAAATGGGATTTTTCGGATATTTAAATTCAATTCGATCAACATTATTCGTTTCCAATCGAAGTTTAGTCATTTACATTTTAATTGCCGTTTTATGTGGGCTCTTTCTTTATTTAGGATATTATCTCTACAAGAAATTCGTCATTCCTAAATTATATCCAGATTACATCGCAAATAATGAACTCGCCGCACGCACACCATCAAACCACAGTATGGCAAATGGATCAAATTCAGATAACGGAACAACATCAACAAATAAACCAACAGATACATTAAAAATTCATTTTTTCTATGCAAATTGGTGTCCTCATTGTGTTAAAGCTAAACCAATATTCGACGAATTTAAAGCTAAATATGATGGAAAAGTACTTGGGATATTTAAAATTGTTATTGTAGAACATGACTGTACGGACGAAAAGGTTGTTGATTCAAATATTATTGCCAGTTTAGGTGTTGAAGGATACCCAACCATTATTGCGGAAAATACGGAAAATAAATACTCATTTGATGCAAAAGTCAAATCGGAAAATTTAGAAACATGGATTAAAACCATCACGAAATAAAGCCTGTAGGAGGATATCAGATTTTAACAATATTCCAGTTGATTTCTTTTTCTTCTTTTCTTTTTTTGGTTCGGCTTTTAGTTGACGTTAATACCGACGTTTTATCGCCATCATTCGTTTTGGTGATATTTGTCAATTGTTGGCTAAAATCAAACTTTTCTTTGGATTGACACCTCCGACTGAGGTTGCAATGCAAACAACAAATCACCACATTATCCACATGATGGCCTTCGTCATTATTGATTCGGTCAAGGGTCCATTGATTGGGGTCACGCCTGTAGGAATAGATGACGGGGGTGGGGTCGTGACAATAAACACAATGAAGATTTGCCTCTACAAGCAACTTGATCACCTCGTCCTTCGACACCACCGGTCTCATCGGTGTTATCAGACCCTTTTCTATATCTTGTTGTTTATAAGATTGACATTTGCGCTGAATTTCCTGTAGGATGAATTTCATTACCTGATGTGTCTTACCGGCGGCTTCGGCGCTTGCGCTTGCGCCGTCGTAAATGGCACGTATCCATTGAATTTGTTCCTCTACAGGCTCTTCTTTAATCTGGGTCTTTTCCCAGGTATTTGTAATCACCCGTTTGATTTTCTCTTTTGTCGCCAGTTTCTTTTTTGATTCCACTATTTCAATCGTTTTTTCCATTAAACCTTCTTTTTCTTCTTCTTCTTCTTCTTCTTCCTTCTTCTTCTTCTTCCTTCTTCTTTGTTTTTCCTTTAATTTTTCAAATATATATTTTTTTTCTTACTTAATATCCATCCGACGACAAACAGGTTAAATAATGAACACGCGGTAACCATTTGCCTAGATACTTCCATTTGCATTTGGAGGTTAATGTAAATTGAAATATTATCCCTACAGGCATCCATCGTAGATTCCGCAAGAAAAATCAATGCATTGTTGTTAAATGACGTATACATTTTTATCTCTGGAAATGTTTTTGTTTTTGTTTTTGTTTTTTTTTTAATAAAATTTAATAAAATGTAATTTTATTTAATAAAATGGGGTTTATATACATGAATATTTTGAAAAACGGTTATTTGTATTTATAATTTTGATATCTTTTAAATCTGTTGATTCTGATTCTGATTCTGATTTTGTTTTAGATTCATCAGAAGAAGGTGGTGGTGGTGGTGGTGTCTCGATAACTACATCGAGTTCTAATTGGGGGATTTTCTTGTAGAAAGAAATGACATCGGGGTTCACCCGAATTTTATTGGGTAAAAAGGATGATAAATAAAGGCCATCGAGTGATTTGACACGCGACAATGCAACGTATGTTTGTCCTGATTCAAAAATGGATTTCCCCACATCAATTTCGGCCATCGCTAACGACACTCCTTGTGATTTGTGAATCGTTATTGCCCATGCTAAACGCAATGGTACTTGGGTGACAACAATCATGGGGAATTCCTCGCTTTGAATGCTAAAGGGAATGATCGGCATTGTGACACCATTCGTGAATTTAACGACGGGTATTTCCAATGAAGAAGCAGACGGAATGAAATGGGTAATGACCCCCTGAGACCCATTGCAAATCCCGTTGTCAATGTCTAAATTCGCAATACACATGACATTCGCCCCCACTTTCAATTCGATGGTCCGCAAAATGTTGTTATTGTCGAAAATACGATCCACCTCCATATTTATATCGTCGACGGACATTTTGTTGCATTTGATGATTTCCCCTATAGGCAAAGGAAGCCCAGTGTCCATATATACCATACACCGACTATTTAGTTTATAAGCATAGGAAATAGGAGGTGAATCAATTTTGGAAAATTCGAGGGCATTAATTGCATCCACTTTGCTCCTTACAGGGAATATTTTAGTGGGTACAAAGCCGCCGAAGGCGGCGGAATCGAAGGGCCGGTTGACGTGTCCCATTAAGATATTCACCGATTCTTGTTTGATGGCCCCCATCCGGATTTCATTCAATATATCCCTGTAGACGGAATCTGTTTGGCGATATATTTTCTTGAGTTCGATGTGATTCTCTAAATCCACCACCTCGAGCCATTGCGGCGACTGAAAACAAAATGCCGACTCCTCCGGCGTATCTCCTACAGGCGGTAATTGGAAAAAGTCCCCTGTAAATATCACTTGCATCCCTCCAAATGGTCGATGTGACATTCTACGGGCCATTTTAGCAATATCATTAATACATTCAAATAACTTGTAGGAAAGCATACTCACTTCATCAATAATCAATAATTTCGTTGATCGCAATTGTTTGACAATCCGATTCTTTTTCAACACATTGTCTATAATTTGATATTTCTCACCTCTCGCCAACCCCAATCCAAAAAACGAATGCAATGTCGTCGCTTTACAATTTAGGAGAACCGCGGCACATCCCGTCATTGCACATACATGATATTTCGTCCCCCGTTGTATTGCATCGTCTAATATTGTGTGAATAAGTGCCGATTTACCCGACCCCCCCGGTCCCGTTATAAATAAATTGGACCCCTCTGTATATTTTTGGAAGGCATAATATTGTTCATCTGATAAATTATTTAGCGTTATCATCTTATTGAAAAATCAAAATCAAAATCAAAATGAAACAATTTGTTTTTTATTGAAAAAAAAATTTAGGGTAAATGCTTATTGTCATTGGTTTTTTTTTTCAAAAAAAAAATATGGATGATGGATGAGGAGGGGGGTTATATTTTAGGCATAATTTAAATTAATGCGTTAAAAGATTTAAAAACTATTTATTTTAGTAGTGTATAATTAATAAATAATTAACAAACAATCTTAAAACAAAAAAAACAAACACCGTCAAAAAAAAATGTCTTCCACTTCTGCTGCTACCAAATCATCATCTAAAAAGTCATCCAAGACTGAAGCTGCTCCAGCTCCTGCTGTTGTAGAACCTGTTGCAACTCCTGCTGTTGTTGAAAAGGCAACTGGATCCAAGAGATCATCTTCTTCTGCTGAAGGAGCTGAAAAGAAATCCAAGAAAACCAAGGCTGTTGAAACTGCTCCAGCTGCTCCAGTTGTTGAATCAACCCCTGCTGCTGAATCAGCTGCTGATGCCACTGCTGCTCCAGCTGCTAATCCAGTTGAATCCATCTTATCTGATTTCGCCCCACTTTTACAAGTTATCAAGGATCTTCAAACCAGTATTCTTGGTCTTAAAGCCCGTGTCAAGAATGTTGAAGCTCAACATGTTAAGACCATCAAGACTCTTGAAAAACAAAGCCAAAAGAAGAAGAGCCGCAAGGGAGGTAACAAGAACAATGGTGGTTTCACCAAGTTAACTCCAATCAGTGATGAACTCGCTGCTTTTTTCGGTAAGGAAAAGGGTACCATGATTGGTCGTAATGAAGTTACCAAACTTATGCATGCTTATGTTGTTGAAAACAAGCTTAAGGATCCAAAGAACGGTCAAGTCATTCATCCTGATAGCAAGATGGCTGCCCTTCTTAAGGTTGACAAAAATGTTGAATTAACTTATTTCAACATTCAAACTTATTTGAAGCCACACTACATCGTTGCTGCTCCAACCACTGCTTAGATTTTTTTTCGCAGATTTTTCCATTTTATAAAATAAATAAATAAAAAAATATTAAAAAAAATAAAAATGTTGTAATATATTGTACATATTTGTAAATAAAAAAGTGATTTGGTGAAAAATATAATAATCATCATATCACTTTTTGTTTCTTAAACTTGAACTTGAACTTGAATATCTGATTCATTTGTATTTATAACGGTCGTGGTTACGGGTGACAATAATAATTGAATGGTTGCCCAATCGATGTTTTTTTCGATAAAGGTGTGGATATAAACATTTTTGAATTGACTGAATCGGGAATCGCCTGTAGAGAACATGGTATAAATATGTTGTAATTCAGCCAAATCCGTCGTTTGATATCCTCCTACATGCGAACACACCCATTCCATAAATGATACAGTTTGACTGGCGGTCTTGTGATTACGGTATTTTTCATATAAAGACAATACGCCTCCTAATCCCATACGCGATTTCTTCGTCGAATAATCCGTCCCCGACATTATACATATTTGTTTGAAATCGCGCATACTGATTCCTAAATCGACCAATATTTTCGACATGTCGTACATCACACATTCCCGTTTGTATATATTGAAATCGCGAATCACCCGCATACACCCGAACGCGAACATATCCATATCGTCACTCATACAGGCCCACACTTTCTTCGATTTTTGCAACCAAACACATAATTCGTCCGCCTCTCCTTCTGCATCCACGTAGGATGCGCCAAATGCGGTCAACAATTTCTTGAGATCGTCAATATCTTTATTTCGAATGTGGATGAAATGTTTTTTCAATGTCGCCATTTGTTGATTTAATTCCCGTATTTTCTGTTGATCCGTCTCACTCTCCAACGTCGATTCCAATTCGTCATACATCTTTTTCGCAATGCGTTTCTTCTCACGCCGCATTTCCAACACGTCCTTTTTCTCCTCTGGCGGTTTCCCGTCAAACACAAATATCGGCCTTATATCCTGTTCTTTGAAAAAAACCAACATGTTGAAAAAATTCTTCATTATTTTATTATCGATGGCATACCTGTAGAGATATATACTTGTGTCAATTGCGATTCTCTTGCCTTTTAAATGCGATAACCCGATTTTAAATATCGAATTGTCCGACGAATGACTTATCAAAAAACGATTCAAATTCTTTATTCCCATCTCTCTCTCTCGAATTTCTCTACTTTTTCCTTTTCTCTCGTTTTTTTTTAACTTTTTTAACTTTTTTCCAGAAAGACTTTTTTCACCTTTTCTAATTTAATTTTGTTTTTTACTTTTACTTTTTCTCTTTCTGGAAAACACAAATATTTTACTTTTATATCAAAATAAATTTTTTCATACAACAAAACAAAAAATAATGATGATGAATTCTCTCCTACAGGATATATCGTTTGCGGCTCACCAATCAATCCAAAAACAACTCCAAAAAGAAACCAATTTAAATATTGACGATATTTTTGATAAAGGACGATCATTCCTAAATACTAACAAATATCTTAAAGCTCTTGATGACATGTTCCTGGAACAAAATATTAAAATTTATTATTCAGAAGTAAATGCGGATTTACATAATTATGCAACAACTGTACGTTTAATGAATTTTTCACATGATGCAATATATACATTATTTACCAATACTAATTTGCAAATTCAAATTACAATTTCCGAATCACGCGGATATTGGGTTTATGGAAGTATTGAATTTCAAGCAAATGGTTATAAATCAAAAAATTATATAATGGATGTCACATCAACACCAGGCAAAGTATTATTTAAGTATACCGAATATTGTCATGATAAATTAGAAAATATATTAAAAAATGATTTTAAAGGCAAAATATATCCCTACTTGAATCCTAAAATAATATGTGACTACATGTATCACCATTGTGATGAAACAGAAATTTTTAATATTTTAACAAAAAAAACTTCAAATTTAATTTGGATACCTGTTAATGAACCATTACTTAATATAAATCCTGTAAAGGAAACTATTTAATTTGTAAAAATAAATTGACTTTTTTTAATATATTTTTTTATTAACATCCAAAAAGAATGACTGATCCAATTAAAAACATTTTAGAATTTCTTGAAATCGAT
>JACCEB010075582.1_pt1 | contig 17398 bp, 10 predicted proteins | sample 7454761 | NCBI WGS metagenome assembly JACCEB01 (sample SAMN15323454, study PRJNA562643) | freshwater metagenome | isolation source: river surface water | place: USA:Blue River Watershed | collected 2017-08-18 | reverse complement strand
TCGGAATATTATTATTATCAGGTGCGATTTATTATACCGTTTCTTAAATAATCTGCGCATTTTAGATGCGCAAAGGTGTAAGAATAAGGTAACTTATTTGAGCATCTTATGTGCGAAAAGACGTATATTGTTGATGACCTGGTTGCGCGTATCTCATAGTAATTTTATATATCTATTAATTATATAATGTCTACAACAAAACCTAATATATTTACTGCCAAATTTAAAATAACTGGTTCTGGAGATACTGCAACTGCTACAATTGATAAATCTGGCACAACAACTATTTATGAAATTGAACAAGCCGCATTCAATGAGCTTAACAATTTTAATACAAATTATGCACTATATTTACGTTGCACGCCTGGATTAGGACTTCGAAAAATAGAAATAGAAGATGGTAATATCACAGGCACTATTCCAAACCCGGTTATATCTACTATTATGGATAGCACGAGTTCAGGAGGATATTATCATAATAAAGAGGGATGTAATGGGTCTGTTCCTAGTGCTGATAGAATTAATAATATAAAAAATAATTTGAAAGAAAAAGTAAATATATATACTAGTGCTATTGCTGCAATGAATGCATATAATGGTACTTTTTATGAAAAACTATCAAAAGAACAATATATTGATAATTATAACTATATTAAAAGTACTCATGATGATATAATTACAAAAAGAAATATATATGATGCAAAACTTAAAGAACTAACTGATAAAGAAGGCCTTAACAAAGATGATAGTCCCTGGGATGCCGCTATCCAACGAGAACAAGAAATGATGTTTGTCGGAACAACCGGAGCTATTTTAGCATCCGCTCTTATCTATTATATTTTTTCCAAACTCTAATTTTGTTATACATTACAATAATAGAAATATAATATATTATGAATATATAGTATATTATACATATTTTAATGCAACAATCAAATAATAATAATAATAATAATAATAATAATAATAAAGTTGGGGAATATCAACAAATAGAAAAAAATTTAAAAGATCAATATGAGTTTGCCCAGTTTCTTCCTGTGCCTACTATGTTTAATAGCACAAATCGTGGTTGTGTAGCCAAATCAAATTCATTTAATTTCACAAAAACAGCTGGCCTTCATACATATCAATCTTGTCAAACAAAAGCTGGAATTATGTATAGCAATATTTTGAGAGATAATAGTAAAAAAGGTTTATCTCATACTGGTATATATTTTCGCGTTGCAAATGGTTTATATAATGGTGATCCGACATATTTTGATAAATCAATAATCACCAATACTGGAACTATCACAGATTTAGCCAAAATTAATACAATTGATACAAAGAATAGTGTATCCATTGAGTTATATGGATATATGATGTCTAATAGTGATGGAAGTATTAATATTAATGCCACCTGTAATTCACGCTGTCAAATGTGGGTCAATAAATCATCAGTCTATGATTTTAATGATCAAAATACAATTATTAATATTAAACCTGGCGGGTCAAATAATCAAAATACGTCTCTATATTTTTCCAAGAATGAAAAAAAGGAATTTCGTATTCAATATCAATCTCTTAACTCAGGTGCATTGAGTATAAATATAGATGTTTCACCTGCTGTTACATATTTTTATCAAACCGGAACACAAGATAATAATGTAGTTATTAATCCTAATCAAATGTATTTTTATTTAGAAGAAAATACTCCTGAAAACACAGAAGCTGGATTATTTAATTGTTATATTAATGATGCATACAATATTGGGGTTGATGCATTGAAAAATGCAAAGGATCCTGCAGTTGAGGTATATGATACGTGGGCTGTTATTAATAAGACAACGGAAGCAAATAAGTTGAATAAAGATAATTATACTATGATTGATGAGAATGGTAATGTATCTATATATAATGGTACATCCGTAGTCAAAAGTATATTTTTGAATAAGCCATATAATTGCTCAATGACATTAAACGATGATGAAGGAAGACAATATATGATTAATAACAATATAGCTGCATATAATGAAGGGTTTAGCATAATGGGAAAAACCATAACCAATAATTCTGCTAACTATAATAGATATGGGAAATCCACCACGCCGGGGCCTAGTCCAACACCATTGCCAAGTACTAAACCACCAGCAAATAATAGAAATCCTTTTTCTTATAAAAATGCTTTTAATTCAATGGATATTCCTGAAAATAAAAAACAAGGAAGAGACCGCGATATAACAATAGATTATACACCTATTAAGGAAGGATTAGTTTCTAGTTCTAATAAATCGTCGGGGACTGATACAAAAAAAGGTACAGGGTCTCGCAATGGTAATTTTGATCCTCCGAATTATTTTAATCCTAAATTATCAATAAATAACAATTACATTCCGATAGATAATACACCAATAAAACACAAAATAGAACCCACATCACCACTTACGCCCATAGACACTGTTAATACTTATACTCCGGTTGATAGTGAAAATAAAAAAAGAAATGGTTTTAGCTATATTAATAATGTATTTAAAGAAAATAATATATTCAGAAATAATAATAATAATAATAATAATAATAATAATAATAATAATAATAATAATGGTAACTCAGACAATACCGGAAATACAGACAAACCTGGAGATAAAAATAAAAAAATAGATATATTACAACAAATTAATAAAGCGACTGAACAAGCTAAAAATAAGACATTCGGAAAAAAAAATAATAACAATAATGGGAATACTGGAGATACAGGAGATACTGGAGATACAGACAATATAGACGATACTGAAGACACTGGAAATACAGACAAACCTGGAGATAAAAATAAAAAAATAGATATATTACAACAAATTAATAAAGCGACTGAACAAGCTAAAAATAACGCATTCGGAAAAAAAAATAATAAAAATAATGGGGATACTGGAAATACAGACGACACAGTAGATACTGGAAATACTGAAGATACTGAAGATACTGAAGATACTGAAGATGCAGATGATACTGGAAATAAAAAAAATTTTTCTTTTACACGTATTATTAATTCTTTACGTAAAAATAACATATTCAAACCTAAAAAAAAAAAGAAAAAAGACGACCCAGACCCACCTGATACTGGACCTCCTGACCCTCAAAACCCACCAACAGATCCAAATATAGATAAGACATATACCTCGTTTTCCGATTATATCAACTCTTTTTGGTTATCCGATGGGTGTAAGAAAGGAAAAAGTCCTGTTACATCTTATCGTATTCGTCTTATTTCTGAGAATAATCAGGTTTCTGTTGCTGTTGAACAAACAACCTCTTCCGGTGATTGGGCTATTTTAAACATACTATATTCAAGAATAATTCCAAATGTTGTAGAAAATTATAGATGGAAAAATGCATTAGAAATTGGAATTGCTAGCCCATATATAGAGAAAAACGAGCAGCTTTCTGGCAATACTATGATTATTAGTAGCGATGCTAAATTCTGTTTAAAAATGAATGAAGAAGGAAATCTTATTCTTTATTACTCACTTAACGGTTGTTCAAATGAACAAAGTTTGAATGGAGTAACATATGCATATAGCACTCCTAATAGTATGAATATGTATTTATACAATGTGTCTGGTGATGAGAAAATAAACAATATGTATTATGTCCAACATAATGTTGATAGTAATGAAGAATCTGCTAATACTAATGTAAACAATATTGAAACATTCGCTAATAATAATAATAATAATAATAATAATAATAATAATTATATAAATAATTCTCTCAGATTAATTCCGCAAACAAGTAACATAGTATCCTCAACTGATAATTATTCTTTTGTCGGTGATTATGCACCATTATCTTTCAACACAAACAATACAACTAATGTTAGTAGCTTGAATGAGTGTTATAACAACTGCACTAATGACCCAAATTGTAATGCAGTCTATTATATGACAACTCAAGTCGGTAATAAGTGCACAATTAGCAATGCATCCTATTCTAATGGTATTTTAGATCCTACTTTAGTAAATATTATTCAGCCTGGTTCAATAATAAATAAATCTGAAATGTATATAAGAAATAAAACTATTAATTTAGATCCGGTTATGATGAAAAAAAATATAGCTGGAAATAATTATGAATATGCACAACAATTAAATCGCTTTTCGGGATACAGTTATTTAGATGATGATTTCAATAATCATCGAATGGTTGGTACGCAAACATCACGTGATGGTGTCGCATACTTTCAAAAACAAAATGAAATGGTGAATGGTCCAGATGTAAATGGTGCCGTACAGGAGGGTATGACTGTAAGTGTTGGTAATACTAAGATAGACGAATTAAAAACAAAAGCAAACAATATTATTGGACAAATGAAAACTATTAAAACAGCTCGCCCTGAACTTGAAAATAAAGCCAGAGAATATAAAAATAAATGGAACACTATGTATGGTGATCCATCTAGCAAATATAATGAAACCTATTACAACTTTGGTCCAGAAAACAAGGATATTAGTATGCTTGCTGCATTAAATGAAGATGCTGCCGAACTGAATGTTCAAGAAAAAAATATGATGGTTATTGGGTCTATTGCAAGCGCATCTCTCATTATTGTATCGATTATGTTGGCCCGCAATTCATAAATAGTATTCCAGGTTTCCTATTTTTGCATTAGCAATCTATATAATATTTTCATATATTATATAACTAATAAATGTCCGGTTCTGCTGATATTGATTTTACTGGAACACTCGATATACAAAAAAATTATTTATCTGATTTAGGCGTTTTAGCTCATAATAATGTTGTTGTATCTAATGATTTGAGCACTATTGAAACAAAATTAGGAAATATAGAAAGTGCTTATAATGATCTTTCTACCAATAATTCGGCCATACAAACCGCTCAAAGTGAAATGAAGTCAATTGTTGATACCGAAAAAGCCCGACTTGATGAAAAGGCAGGTCTCATCGATGGTGCCCATTTTGCCAAGAAACGTGCTCTTGACCTTAATGACAGTGCCCGCAAACGCCAATATAACTATGTTTATATCATTTTCGCATTAGTGATTGGGTTCATTATTATCAGTGCTTTTATGTTTATACAATCGGTATTTCCAATTATTCCAAATAGTGTGATTAATCTTATTATCATCATTGTTATTGGTTCAGTTGCCATATATTCTATTAATCTTCTACGTTTAGCAAGTTATCGCGATAATCTGTATTATGACAAATTAAGTATTCCATCACCCAAAAATCTGACTGTAGATGAGATTGCAAAACAACAAGATGAGGCCAAAAAGAAGGGTGATTTGGTAGGCAGCGTGGCTAATCCATATGTATGTGTCGGTGAGGCGTGTTGCTCAAGTAATTCACAATGGGATAGCGTAGCAAATAGGTGTGTTGTTAATGGTTGTGGTAGCACACAAGTCGATAAAGAAGGAACGTGTGTTCCAGCAACTGATTGCACTGGTGAGTATAAAGTATGCGGAAAGGCCTGTATTAAAAAAGACGCAACCTGTTATGAGACCTTTATTACTTTAGCCAATTCTGAGCCAACCGAAGTATTACCATACAGTTCTGTCCAATCATATGGTCGTGTCTAGATGGTTGAATATTTTATGTATCATTATTATATAATACATAAAATACACGATTGAAATTATAATGGTAAAAACAGTAGCAAAGAAAAAATATAATAAAGTTCGAGACCAACGAAATAAATATAAGAAAGACTTAGAAGGCGACTTAACTAAATGCACTAAAAATGCTTGGGGGATCACTAGTTGTAATAGTGTTAATAAACCATCAAATATTATTCAGCCAAAAGAGCTCGATACACCTGATGATCCCATTAAATATGGTGGTGGATATATAGCTCGCGAAGATGCATACAAGACATTATATGGAAACTATTTGGCTGGATATAAACACAAAAATGATGACCTCAATGAACTTCGCACTACACCATTAACCGGAATTGCATATGCAATTAGTGCAGCTAACACCGAGAACAAAGTATTACAGAGCCAATTGGATGAGAACACTGAAAAATATTCGGTTGATAATCAAAAGGTCTACTATAAGGCCCAGCAAATCCAGGGTCTCAAATCCTTCAATTACAAACTATTTTTAATCTATTATTTCCTGTTTTTAGTTTTTGCTGCATTACTGATTACCCGCGCATCATCGATTACTCTGTTAAGCAAACTAATCATTATTGTTGGGTTTGGTCTCTATCCATTTCTTATTGTCTGGTTTATCCAAAAGGCGGTATTCATATACAACTATTTAGATGCATTGTTTCACGGTAAAGTGTATGAAGGTGCATAAAATATATTCGTGTGGGTGCGTGTGTATATATTATCTATTATTATAATATATAAATGTCTGAGCTCGCATCATCGAGGTTTACGCCTCAAACAACCAAAGAATTACAGGATGCTGTTGCCGAATATGCAAATATGACCCCAGAAAATAGAAGTAATTATTCTGCACATTGGACTAAAGGCGAATTTAATAATTGGGATGTCTCCAACATTAACGATATGAGCTATTTATTTTACAATATAGATATGTTTAATGAACCCATTGGTAATTGGAATGTTAGCAAGGTTACTACTATGAGCCATATGTTTCATAATGCAAAAAAGTTTAATCAATTGATCGATGGGTGGGATGTTAGTAATGTTGCTGATATGAGCGATATGTTTCACGGTGCAACAGAATTTAATAAGCCATTGAATGGGTGGGGCAATAAACTTAGAAATCTATTAGATATGTCAAATATGTTTGATGGTGCAACTAAATTTAATAAGCCATTGAATGAGTGGGTTATTATTCGTGGAATAAATCGCAAAGGCGCATTTAATGATACAGCTTTTGAGGGAAATCCCGGTGACAGCCATTATCCACGGGTAATTGAGGTGTCTAAAGAAGAAATGGATGCTAGAGCAGGATTGCTCAGAGAACTACATAAAAATAGACCTAGAAGAACTATTGTAGCTCCAACGCCTCCACCTAGTAGTGCGTTTTACAATGACCTAGTTAGAAATTTTATTAACCAACATAGTATACCTGGTATGACACATAGTATGCCGTCTACTCCAAGTATGCCTCCAATGCCCACTAGGCTTACTATGCCTCCTATACCTCATAGGCCTCCTACCCCAACCGCGAAAAAGGTCACAACACCGAGCTTTGCGCCTCAAACAAATAAAGATTTATATAAAGCGATTAGTGCATACAGAAAAATGGATATTAAAATGGCACAAGAATACTGGAAACACTGGAAATTAGGCAAATTCAATGATTGGGATGTCTCAAAAATAACCAATATGCGAGACCTATTCAAGGGGTTAGCTATGTTTAATGAACCACTTGATAACTGGGATGTCAGTAATGTCACTGATATGTCCTATATGTTTGCCGCCTGTCAAGCATTTAATCAACCATTAGACGCGTGGGGAGACAAAGTCGGAAAAGTGACCACTATGTTCAGTATGTTTAAGGGGTGTATGGAGTTTGATCAGCCACTGAATAACTGGAACGTCAGTAGCGTTACTAATATGTCCAAAATGTTCTTGAATTGCTCTGAGTTCGACCACCCAATTAATAATTGGGATGTTAGTAAGGTTACTAATATGGAAAGTATGTTCGAAGAATGTAATGAATTTAATAAACATCTTAATAGATGGAATGTTATCAATGTTGTTAATATGAAAAATATGTTTAAAGAATGCAATAAATATAACCAACCGCTTAATAGTTGGGATGTCAGCAAAGTTACTAATATGGATAATATGTTTGAAGGATGCAAGGAATTTAACCAACCTCTTCCTAGTTGGAATGTCGCCAATGTAGTAAGTATGGATAATATGTTTAAAGGATGCTTAGTTTTTAAACAAGACCTTACTAATTGGATAGTGAGGAATAACAAAATAGATGTTGCAAAAGTAATATCTCAGCCGGATGTTTCCAGAGATTATATAGCTAAGTCGAAATCAACACAAACACAACTTGAAAAATATTTTAATACCAATGTATATTCAGTAAAATTCTCTGCTGGAAATAGTGATGATGGTAAAAATGTCGGAGAATACTCAATATATTATAAATCTCCACTAGCAAATAAAGTGTCCTGGGAAAGCGATGAATGTTTGAATATATTAATCAATCACACTGATAAAGAAATGCTTTTGAACCACTTGAAATATAAATCACCCAATATCTGTAAAATAAATGGCGCGGAATTGTTGTTTTTGCTTTTCAAGTTTGCAACTGAATTGGGTTATTCTATTGTTATTGGTCAAGATGCTAGCACAAAGACGCTTTATAATACTTGTATTATTGAAAACTTTGCATTATATAATATATTATTAACTGGAAAGAGTTATTATAATGCATATGGGTATGGTAAACCAGCGGATAACGAGGATTTACGTAATATGACAATAGAGGGTTATTTTGCAAATGCAGTAAATACAAATCAGTTTGGTGATAAGACTGGTGAAAGAATAGATTATATGATAGAATTTGTGGATACTCACTATTCAAATATAATACAGTCTAATAGGGGAACTATTGGAAAAACAAATACAATAGTGGAATTAATGGTTGCTATTGATAAAATAATCCGCTATTATGAAAAATATGATAATATGGAAACAAAAAAGGATGTTCTTTGTAGTATATCAGGATATATATCATTAATTATACTTGGGGCTCCACGACCAATCGAATATACTCGTGGTTTATTAAGATTAGATATTAACGACCCCGATACAATAGCCCTTTATGAACGCCTAGGGAAAAAATTAAAGATTACCAAAGAGGCTACTGGTGGAAAAGGGCGCACAAAGAAGAAGCGCGGGTTTAATAATAATACCCGAAAAACCCGAAAACCAAGGCGGGTACGCACCAGAAAAGTGCGCGGTGGTGCGGGTATTAAACGAGCGTGGGAAACACCAAGTAAATCCAGTATTGTTTCTGAAGAAAAAAGCAGGGTTGTTTCTCATAAATTAGCCAGACACACCAATACCCCAGCCCCCACTATTATTCTCAATCATATTGATGTTGATGCAAGTATTGCCCAAGACAGTTTTGTTGATGATGTTAGCGCTCTTGGTAAAAACATAGAAATAGTAAAAGAACGTCATATAATGGAAAACTTTGTCGAACTAGAAGTCATTGGTAAAGGCGGGTTTGGTGTTGTCTGTAAAATCGAAAACAAACAAAACAAATGTGTCTTGGTGGCGAAGAAAGTGCAAATCGAAGTGGTTGACAAAAGGTCTAGCATACCTGGCTCGACCCGGGATACAACTATGGAAATATTGAATGAAATCAATGTTCTCAAGAAACTGAAAGACGTGTGCTCAAGATATATACTATGTTTCGAAGATTTCTATATGGACAACAAAAATAATACTGCATATATTGTCACAGAATATTTGGATAAATACGTCACATTTTATGAGTTTTCACAGAATTTGACTATTTTGAAACGATTTACTGATGCGGAAAAAGATAGTAAAAAACAGAGTAATTTATTCTATTATATTGCTCGTATTATAGATAACCTGGTAAAAGGTCTCGCACTTATTCATAGTAAAAACATTGTTCATCGAGATATTAAGTCAATGAATTTATTATTGGATATCCGAAAAATGAATATTAAATATATTGATTTCGGGCTCGCGTGTGATGTGGATAATCCTAGTGAAAGCAAATGTCAAAAAATCATTACAGGGACCTTTCTGTATTTGGACCCCTATTATATAAAAGACAATAATGTTGATTTGATAAAAGTCGATTATTGGGCACTGGGGTTAACTATTTTTGAATTTATACACGGAAAGAGACCTATTCAATATTTATATGAATATTTGGATGATCCAAGAAAGATATTGGATTATTTCGGTTCTAAAATGACGGGTGTAGGTGCAGTTAAATACGCGATGAATGATTTCCATAGTAACTATTCTAGTAATATATTCAATGCGGGCGATGAGTTTGATAATAATGATAATTATGGGTCTCTCGGATTTTTCAAATATTGCAATGATACATTGGTGAAGATAGGAAAGGCTCATAATTTGGGGTATGTGGATTTAGAAAACTTGTTTGGACCTCCAGAGGGGCGGGTGTTATACCTATAAATAATACTTTTTTCGCGTCTTAGTGAAAAAAGTATTATTTATTTGGTAACTGAGTTGAGGGATCTACTTGTAAAGGCAGATCCCTCAATCGTGTGCACGGTGTCTAAAAGGTCTCGAAAAAATATATTATATCTGTAATATATAATATATCTAATAATAAATACACATTAAACAATGGCATCTAGAAATACTCTCAAGGTGTCATCATCTAAGAATAAAACGAAGAAAATATCAAACAAATATGACCAATCATATACATCTATATTGCACAAAAAGGTCTCACTTAATCCTATTCAAGATATTGATGAGACCAGTATCACAAGGTCTCCAGATGAGACCCAGTTTCGTGTTGAAGACCATCTATTCGACAACTATTATAAACTCAAATTTCTCGGACAAGGCGCATTTGGGCAAGTCTACCAAACCCATAAGAAAGGAAGTCCGAGCGGGGCCACTTATGCTGCCAAAGTAATACAGTATATGATACCCGGCAAGCGCACCACGCAGACAGGCACAATTATTGAGGTCTCGCGAGACACATCCAAATTAATTCAAAACGAAGTCAATGTTCTCAGAAAACTCGAGACCCATTGCAAAGATTATGTCTTATGTATAAAAGACAGTTTTATTGATACTGGATCCAAGAATTTCTATATTGTGATGGAAGACCTTTCTGCATATAGACCCATTAAGTCATATATTAAAGATAACTATTTCTCAAATATGATGTTTGGTATTGAAGACACCCGCCAACCAATCGCAGTAGACTTTAAACACGAAAATATTAAGACCATTGCACATATTTTTAGTAAATTAATAAAAGGTCTCGCGCTTATCCATAGCAAGAATATTGCCCACCGCGATATTAAACCTGATAATATATTATTCAATGCAAAAGAAGGCAACATAAAATTCATTGATTTTGGTCTCGCGTGCGATTTAGACAATAAAATAATGCAGTGTTTTGCTTATGTCGGGACCTATAATTACAATGACCCTTTATTGCGTGATATGCAGGAAATTGTGAACGAAAAGAAAGAGGTCTTGAAATCAGATATTACAAAAGGCGATAGCATCTATCCTATGAAAAATCTGTTGAAATTTGATTATTGGTCTCTGGGTATTACTATGTTTGAAATGTTGAGTGGATATAAACCGCCTGATTATTTGCACAGAATAATTAAGACCAGTCAAGAACGCAAGGTTATATTTGATGATTTCGAGACCCACGAAGATTTCTATTTGGAATACCCTGGATTTATGACAAACAAGGAATTGCGGGATAAGATAATAGGGCTCTCGGGTGATTATTTGGCGCGCTGGAATAGAATAGGAAATGCATTTAAAAGCATAGCAGAAGTGGCTAAAAAGGAAAAAGGGTGTGCATATATTATGATTAATAATATTTTGAATACAAACTTGAAAAATCGGCGACTTTATGGTCTGTGATATGTAAAATGAAATAAAGACATACAATCATATATTATTATAATTACTATTATTTATTATAATATATTAATGGCCTATAATGGGATACTACAAAAGCCAATCTATGTAATGAATAAACATATACTGGACAAACTCGATTGGGAATGGGTCTCAAAAAATGCTGGGGCCATTCCTATTATCGAGGAAAATATGTATAGAGTGCATTGGGATGGGCTTTCAGGAAATAAAAATGCGACCCATATTCTTGAAAAGAATTTGGAAAAGATTGACTGGATGGGAGCATCCATTAATGAAGGCGCTATTCACCTACTGAAAAAACACATCGACAAAATAAACTGGAAATGGTTATCTGGAAACAGGAATGGTGCGCATATTTTGAAAGAATACCCTGATAAAATATTCTTTGGATGGGAATTTTTCAAAAATATTCGAGACCCTGAATTAATCGAGCAACATTTGGATAAACTCCATAAGTCTGATTGGAATATGTTGTCATTAAATATTAACGCGGTCTCAATATTAGAAAAACACCCCGATAAAATAGATTGGCTATCGATTGCATATAATACAAATGCTGTTCATATAATAGAGAAAAATATGAATAAAATAGACCCGTGGTATATGTCAGATAACAAAAATGCTGTTCACCTGCTTGAGACCAGGCTAGACGATGTAAATTGGGTCTCATTATCGCGGAATACTGGCGCACAGCATCTGTTAGAGAAACACATTGATAAGCTGGATTGGGAAATGGTCTCGCTTAATTCTGGTGCACTCGGTCTATTAGAAAAATATCCACATAAACTGGATTGGAATTTTGTGTCGGGTAATTCAGGGGCTATTCCCCTTTTGAAAAAATACCCCGAAAAAATATCATATGCGTCGCTCTCGCATAACACGGCTATTATGCAAATGTTCGACTTGGATTATGATGCAATGAAAAGGCGGAATGCTGGGTTTGCCGAAGAATTGGTGGCAAAGGTGTTCCATCCGGCTAGGATAATGGCATTATGTGAGACCTATGCTTGCGAGTTTGAGGATTATATTGAGACCTTGTAAGGCACGGTTATGTGCGTTTTGTTTTTCTCCTTCCTTTTTTATTTTTATTTTTATTTTTGCGGGTCTTACCACCGGTTGTATGTTGTGCAAGTTTTTTCGCTAAGTTATCATATATTTCAATTGTATCACTATCCTCTATATCTAAAACAAGATTGTTCACATAATTATTGAACTTACCATTTTCTTTGTTGGTATATAATATTTTGCCGATGTTAAATGTATCTATTACCGACGATGCTTCACACATTATTCCTTTATCTTTACTATGTTTATTCAATATTTTATCTATATTTTTTATTGTTTCGGCCACAGTAGTTTGTGGTGTAATATTGACATCGTTATTATATTTTTTAACAAACTCTATTATTCTATTTATTGTGTCAGTTTTATTATTATTGCCGGCAAAATAATCGTCCATACTCAGTTGTCGTATAATATCATTATGTTTTCGCTCTTCATCATAATCTGGACTATAATATCCATATTTATTGTACCAACTCTGACCTGTTAATAAAATGGAATATAATGATAAACTAATAGAGCAATTATTTATTGCATACCTATTATCAGAATACAATATTTTTTCACTTGCATCCATTTCTATAACAATGTTATAAGATAATTTTTTGGCTACTTGATATAGTAAATACAGTAGTTCGGTGCCGGGTGTTTTACACTTATTTGGTTGCACATATTTTAATAAATCTAACTTTATATTATTATCTTCTATTTTTATGATTGCTTTTATACAGACATCATTCCCTTTATAATACTTAATAGTTTCTGGTGTATTTCCAATAACAGTATTGCCAAATCCGTCATTCACATCTTTTACATAAAAAATCCCTATCTCTATGTCTGAAGCACTATCTGTAAGGTTTATATTTGTATCTATATGTGCAACAACTATATATTTTGTTGATGAAAAAACATCTTTAAACACACTTACTGGATTAATAGTATCATCTATGTCAATATCAATATCATCGGGTTCTATTGATCCTATTGACCCGACTGTTTCAACTGTATCACTATTTCTACAGCTACTGCTCATACAACTTCCCCCACCCCTTGTTTTATTTTTGCGCGTCTTACCACCAGTTGTTAATTTTATGGTCTTGCCTAATCTGTCATATAATGCGTGTATTTTGGGATTTTTAATATCTAATACAAGATTTTTTGCATAATTATTATGCTTACCGTTTTCTAGATTTGTATATAAGACTTCTTCTATATCAAACTTTTTAATTATTTCGGATGCCTCACACATAATCTCTTTGTTGTCTCTATTATTGCGTATTATTTTATCTATTAGTTTGATTGTTTCTGTCACAGTAGTTTGTGGTGTAATATTGACATCATTATTGTATTTTTTGATAAACTCGATTATTTCACTTATTATAATACTACCACCACTATTGTCTTGGTCAATAAAATACTCGGTCATTGGACTGTGTCTTAGTGCATCATTGTGTATTTTTTCTTCAGCATAATCAGGACTATAATACCCATATTTGTTATACCAGCTCTCACCAGTTAATAAAATATTGTAATAATACAAGTCGATTGCACAGTATGTGATTGGAATAGACCATTCAGTATACAATAATTTTGTGCTAGCATCTAGTTGAATAATAATATTATAATTCAATTTCTTTGCAACCTGATACAATAAATATAGCAGTTCTGTGCCACTTATTTTACATTCATTTGGTTGTTCGTATTTCAATAAATCGAGTTCAATCGCATTATTCTTTATTTTTATAATTAGACTAATACAATTGGCTTTGTCATCATAGTATTTGAAATCATTCAGACCTTCCCCGGTAATAATATTACCATTGGCATCTTTTATGTGTTTATTGTAAAATATGTCTATCATTTGGTCTTCTGAACGTGTTGGTCTATTGGCATAATGAGCTACAACAAACTTGTTTAATGTAAATACACTTCTGAATATTTCTACTATTTTTTCAATAGACAGGGGTTTATTTTCATTTATTGGATTTGTATATTCTGTACCAGGAGCTGGTGTCTTATTGAATATACCGCTAAATATATTTCCAGCACCTTTTTGTTTTCTTGGCATCTTTATATTATTGTGATATAATAAAAAATTGATATACTTTTTTCATATTCTAATGAAGGCCAGTTACTTATTATTTATTATTTATTAATTATTATAACTAACTGTTTTCTACAAAATGCTACAACAACCTATTTTCAAAATTACTAAACAGATTACTGATAACTTTGACTTCGATGACCTTATGGCTAATCCAGATGCAATGCCTATTATAGATGCAAATATGGGTGCTATTCGATTTGATATAGACCCGGATTATGATAGCGATTATGAGACCGTTGACGATTCAGATTATATACTTCCTGATTGGCGCGCGTTATCTTTAAACAGAAATGCCTGTCATATTTTAGAAAAATACATAAATAAAGTGAGATGGACCCAATTATTTGGGAATGAAGGCGCTATATCTATCATCGATAATAATATAGATAAAATACACTGGCCTAATCCGTATATGTTGTCTTGCAATAAAAATGCCACTCATATTCTTGAAAAACATCCAGATAAAATAGTATGGTCTTTGTTTTCTGGGCTAAGATGCAAAGAAGCGGTCAAAATAATGGAAAAATATCCAGAAAGAGTATGTTGGCGGGTGGCGATTGATAACCCGTTTGCAATGGATTTGGTTGAAAAAAATCTGGATAAATTGTATCCTAGTGAATGGGAATATATGTGCACTGTTCCCCACGCTATTCATATTTTGGAGAAACATATAGACAAAATTGCCTGGGAACCGTTCTCATATAATACCCGGGGCGTTCATATATTAGAGAAAAACCTGGACAAAGTGTGTTGGAAAGGTTTGTCAGTCAACAGTTCGGCTACCCATATATTAGAACAAAATATGGATAAAATACATTTGTGTTATTTAGTAAATAATCCAAATGCAGGTAGATTAATAGAAAAATTTATGGACCAACTTAGGCCAGAACATTGGGTTGATATGTCTGATAATCCTGGCCTCATACCCTTGCTCAAAAAAAATGTGGATAAAATTTCGTGGGACCGCCTGATAATTGGCAATGACAATGCAATGTGTATAATAAAAGATAATTTAGATATGTTGAATGATCAAGACTGGGAGTTTATTAGCACTCGTAGTGATATAATGCAATTATATCCATTTGATTATGAAACAATGAAAGAAAAAAATATGGTGTTTGCTGATGAGTTAGTTAGAGTAGTATTTAATCCGGTGCGTATGTGTAAAATAAGTGAAAAATATAATATGGAATTTAGCGATTTATTGGATGTTTATTAGGAGTGAAAAAATAAAAAGAAAAAATAGTGAGTAATGCATGCTCACTATTTTTCATTTTTTATTGGTTTTTTTGCTTTTTATTGTTGTTTTATTGTTTTTTTGCTTTTTATTTTGTAAATTTGCTACATCCTGCTGCATGTCGTAATGTGCAAATACTGCGTCTTTTCCAATCATACCCAGTTGTTTTTTCTGACATAATATAAATATCGCCGTGTTCTAAATTATCGATTGTTATTTTTTCGCTTATTCTTTTTCCATTTTTATACCAAATATATGCTAGTGGTATTTTTTCACCCAGTCTTACCGCTAACACTTTTTTTCTCTCTGCATCACCGTGATATCCAATACCACATTTTTTCACATTATAATAATAATTGCCTTCTGCTTGTAAATTCACGCCTTTTTCACCAATAACTTCACCTAAAATTGCACGCATTTGTTTTAACATCGGCACTTCATCAAACCCATATATACGACCTTGACCTTTTTCATAATCTGGTTCTTGATGTGCCTCACTAAAACACAAATTATGTCGCGCGTGTTTATTTACTACTCTGCCATACATAAATGCCTTTGTATCTTTTTCTAGTGCATCTTGTTCTGCAAATAATTTGTCCGCCGAACCACTGTCTCCAAATATTGCATTTACTCCGCCTTTTATTAATAATATATGGGCTTCATTTTCAGGCTTATCTCGTTCAGTTTCTGGTAAATATGTGCGCAAATCGATTAGTTCGGTTTTAGCGCCGTGTTCCATAAACCAATTATTTGCACGTTGTAAATCTTCTGTGCTGAACCCTTTATCTGAAAATGTGCCGATTTTTTGCATACCCTTATGGTTTTCTGCAACATCACCAAATGTGAGTGAAAATGTTTTGTTATAGTTAGTCATTTGTAGTAGTTGTGTGTTTGTTTAACAATAATAATAATAATATAATTACTGACAATAATCATATTATTAAAAAAGTATATCAATTTTTTAACCTCCTTTTTAAGGTCTTGGATTTATTTTTTGAGACCCTCTTTTTCTTTCCGCCAGCGGTCTTTCTTCTTTTCTTTCTATCAGGTTGGTCGCCATATACACTATTATTTTTCACCATCGGATAAACATATTTCATAGGCCTCGTTTTCTCTGTTCTACTCTTGGGTCTAGATTTTTCTAATCCGGATTTGATTAAATTATACAAGGTCTCAATCTTGCTATCGTCTTTTATAAAAGGTCTATAAATTTCATTAAACTTATCTCTTAAATCATATGACACTATATTCCTTATAAAAGATGCCGAGAATGCACCTGATGGCACACTCGCCATATCCATTTCTTCCAATTCCTGTTTTCCGAGACCCTTATATTTTGTCATATCCTCGCGTGGCAATATAACAACATCTATTGACTTAATATTAGCATTTTTAT
>JACCEB010152225.1_pt1 | contig 17400 bp, 14 predicted proteins | sample 7454761 | NCBI WGS metagenome assembly JACCEB01 (sample SAMN15323454, study PRJNA562643) | freshwater metagenome | isolation source: river surface water | place: USA:Blue River Watershed | collected 2017-08-18 | reverse complement strand
GAACGGCAAGATCTACCAAGGCCGCGTCACCGGCATCAAGGAGTTCGGCTGCTTCGTCGAGTGCCTCCCGGGCAAGGAAGGCCTCTGCCACATCTCCGAGCTCGCCGACATGCGCGTCCGCCGCACCGAGGACGTCGTCAAGATGGGCGAAACCATCTGGGTGAAGTGCGTCGGCATCGACGAGAAGTCCGGCAAGGTCCGCCTCTCGCGCAAGGCCGCCATGAAGGAACGCGAGCAGCAGGCTCAGGGCGGCGCTCCCGCTCCTGCCCCCGAGGCTCCCGCCGCGTCCTAAGCACGGCCCTCCGACGCCGATCCTCGCGATCGGTCCCCCTCCCGCCGGAGCCCCGCCAGGGCTCCGGCTTTTTTCTGGCCAGTCTTCCCGCGCCGCATCCCACCGCGCGGTGGGTCGTGCGCGCGCCGCGCTCCCCCGCCGACACCCTTGCGCTGGGCGCGCGAGCCTGACATTTCTCCCGCCTCCGCCCCGCACCGGGGTCCCGCTCCCATGAAGCTTCTGGTCACCAACGACGATGGCATCGACTCCACGTTTCTCCTCGAACTGGTCCGCGCCCTGAAGGACGCCGGCCACTCCGTCTTCGTCGTCGCCCCGAAGAGCGAGCAAAGCTGGATCGGCTGCGCGAAGTCGCGGCACCGGACCGTGACCTCCACCGCGCTGCCGCCGCTGCTGGGCTGCCCGACGTGGACCGTCGATGGCACGCCCAGCGACTGCGTGAACATCGCCCTCGCCCACCTGCTGCCACGCAGCGAGCGGATCGACGCCGTCGTCTCCGGCATCAACATCGGGCGCAACGCATCCCTCGGCTTCATCCTCGCCAGCGGCACGATCGGCGGCGCCTGGGAAGGCGCGATCCACGGCCTCCCCGGGATCGCCCTCTCCCACGACCTGTCCGCCGAGGCCTTCGCCACCATCCGCGTGCAGGGCGGGCAACCCGACGCCCGCATCCTCGCCTCCGTCCGCACCGCCGCCGCCCGCGCCGCCACGCTCCTGCCGGAATTGGTCGCGACGATTCCCGGACCCGGCTTCGCGGTGCACAACCTCAACTTCCCCGACCCCTGCGGCACCGACACCCCGATCGTCCGCACCGTCCCCGCCCACGTCGTCATCCCCGGGCTCTTCAGCCCCGCCGCCGACGACGGCACGCACCGCTTCGTCTTCCACCTCGGCGAGGACCGCTCCCCGGCCGAGCCGCTGACAGACCGCGTGGCCTTGGACACGGGACGGATCAGCCACACAATTCTCGATTACCGCGTCCTCGGCTCGGCCTTCGTGACTCCGAGCCCCGCGGCGCGCTGACCTGCCGCCCCCGGTGCGGCGGCGCATTGACGCCCCCGGCCGCGCGGACAATCCTCCCCACTCCCCGAGCCGATGATCGAAGTCGAAAACCTCACCCGCGTCTTTCGCACCTACCGCAAGAAGCCGGGGTTCTGGGGCGGCGTGAAGGGACTCTTCCACCGGGAATTCGTCGAGACCGCCGCCGCCCACGAGATCTCGTTCTCCATTCCCGAGGGCGCGTTCGTCGGTTTCCTCGGCCCGAATGGCGCCGGCAAGACGACGACGCTGAAGATGCTCTCCGGCCTCATCTACCCGACCAGCGGCACGGCGCGGGTCGCCGGCTTCGACCCGACCCGGCGCGAGAACGCCTACCGGCGCATCTTCGCGCTGGTGCTCGGCCAGAAGAACCAGCTCTGGTGGGACCTTCCGGCCAGCGAGTCCTTTGTCCTGCTGCGCCACATCTACGACCTGCCGGCCGCGCAGTTTCAGGAAACCCTCGATGAGCTCGTCACGCTCCTCGGCGTGAAGGACAAGCTGAACGTGATGGTCCGCGAGCTCTCCCTCGGCGAGCGGATGAAGATGGAGCTGATCGCCGCGCTCCTCCACCGCCCGCGCGTGCTCTTCCTCGACGAGCCGACGATCGGCCTCGACGTCGTCTCGCAGCGCGCGGTCCGGACCTTCCTGCGTGACTACAACCGTCGCTACCGCGTGACGATCCTGCTGACGAGCCACTACATGGCGGACATCAAGGAACTCTGCGAACGGGTCATCGTCATCGACAAGGGCCGCAAGATCTACGACGGCGCGCTCGACCGCCTCGAGGCCGGCAACGGGAGCCGAATGAAGATCTTCCGCTTCATCCCGCGCGACCTCGCGGCCTTTCCCGAGACGTGGAAGTCGGCCTACGGCGAGACCACACGCGATTCCGCCGACGGACGCTTCACCGTGCGCGTGCCGCTGACCCACGTCGTCGCCGTCTCCCAGGAGATCCTCACCGCCGGCACCGTCGCCGACATCACGATCGAGGACGTCCCGCTCGAGGACGTGATCGCCGAGTTGTTCAGCACCGCCCGCTGAGCCCGCATCCGTCCTCTTGAGGGCGGACCCCGCCGCGTCCCATGACGCCGCCCGCTCGCGCGGTCAGCTTTTCGTCGTGAAAACGACATACGCCCTGCGCAATCTGCAGCAGGAGACCGCCTCGGCGGTTCATGGGGCGGAGTCCGGAGTGCTGGTCACCGTGACCCGCTATGAGACGCCGGTCGCACACCTTATCTCGGACAAGCGACTCGGGGCCCTGCTGGAGACTCTGGAGCTCGCCGGACACCCCGACTTCGCAGCCACGCTCACCACGCTGAAATCCGGCAAGGTCAAGTTCCGCGCCGCCTCTTCCCTGTGAGGAAGCGTCCGTTGTCGTATCGGAGTCGGTCTGGGACTACGTCACGGCGCTCGCCCCCGAGCCCCGGCGACGCTGCAAGGCGGCCTTGCTTGCGTTTCCCGACGGCGACACCCGGCAGCTTGAGGGCGACTACGCGGGGTATTTTCGACTGCGCGTCGGCTCCCTTCGATTCATCTACCGCGAGCACCGCGGCAAGATCGAGGTCTTCTACGTCGAGCAACGACGACTGGTCTACGATCTGCTGGCCGCCCACATCGCGCGGCTCTTCGAGCAGCGCTGAGTCGCGTGCCGCTGCCCCGACGCCGTCACGTGCCACCCCTGCGCCCAACTCACGCGGTAGGGCCGCCGCCGGGAGGCATCAGCGCGGGCCACGGGGCGGGCGCGTCGGTGAGTTCCTGCACGCGACGGCGGAGGGTGGCTTCGCAGTGCAACACGGCGGCGGTGAGCGCGGCGGGCTCCAGCGCAGCGCTGATCCGGATCTCGTCCAGTTCGGCCGGCGTAAGCAGGAATTCCGCCCGACGCCCATCGAAGACCGGGTCGAGACCGCGGCGCTGGCGCGACTCGGTCAACAGGCGCAGGTTCACCTCGACCGGCGTGCGGTAGAGCCAGCGCTGCGCGGCGACGAGTTCGCCGCGGTCGATCTTACCGAGGATCCAGTGGAGATCGACGTAAGCCGTCTCCGCGAGGGCGAGGACGGCATCCCGATCGAGCCGCGGATCCGGCACTTCCCGCACGACGCGGTCGTAGAAGCGCGCCCAGCCAGGGTCACCCTGGACGACTTGATGGGCCGGACGCATCACGACGGCGAGCGGCCCCAAGGCGCGCGCCAGCTGGCGTGAAGCCCGATGGAGGCCGCAACGGACCAGCCAGCGAGCCACCCGCAGGCGGCGCGCGGGCACGATGACCAAGTCGAATTCCCCGCCCTCAAGGAGTAATGTGACCTTGCGCGCCCCGCCGGTGGCGTCGCGCACCGCATAGGCACGGACCCGCCAACCCGGGATCCCAGCGATCCAGGCGCGGTTCTCAAACCGGCCAGGCTCGCTCGTCACCACCTGCAGGTCGAAGTCAGAGTCAGCGGCCGCCCGGCCCTGCGCCCGCGTGCCGAAAAGCGTGATGGCACGGATGGAGCGTTCCCGATCGGCCCAAGTGAGGAAGGCCTGCAGCACGGGGGGCGTCACCATTTGCGCAGGGAGATCAGGATTTCGGTTCCCTCCATCCCTGGGCCGGCGTGGATCGATCCGCCGTGCAGGCGGATGACCTCCTTGGCGATGAAGACGCCCATGTTGCCCTGGTTGGGCACACTGTCAGCGGTGCGCGCCGGGAGGATTCCCTCCAACTCGAGCGCTCCGCCCTTGATGGAGACCAGCGCGGTCAGGGCATCCCCGGAGCCCGCGGAGCGGAGCTGGACCGAAAGGTCCTTGGTGCCGCGCTCGCCCCGATTCGTGGTGACGGCGCGGACCACGGATTCGAGGGCGAAGTCGGTCAAGCGCCGCGCAATCGCGAGCGGGACGGGTTGCGGACCGATTTCGATGCGGACCGAGCAGCGGGAACCCACTTCTTGGAGGAGTTCGCGGAGGTCGACCACCTCGATCTGCGGTTCGCTGAGCGCGGCGAGGTACGTCAGCTCACGATTGAGTGTTTCGAGGCGAGTGACATCGATGCGGACGGCCTCACGGATGGGCGTCGGCAAGTGCTCCTCGGCATGCCGCAGGGCGGCGAGGGAAACGAGGGAATTGCCGATCTCGTGGTTCAGCGTGAGAGCGAGCTCGCGCAGCATGTCGAGCCGGTCCACGCGAGCCTGCCGCTCGCGCTCGAAGACCTCCTCGCTGGCGTCCTCCCACGAAGCCCAAGTCAGGCCATTCTCGGGGACGAAGCCAGCGGACGCGCGGAGCGGCTGATCGGCGGAGGCGGAAAGGCGGGCGGTGTCGCGGGACTGGCGTACCCGGCCGATCAGCGCACGCACGGCGACGGGCACGGTCCGGGCCGGCTCCTCGCCGGGGCTGAGGACCAAGGACGGAGGCTGGTGCTGCGCGACCACCTGACTGCGTTGCTCGACGGACGCGAGGCGCTCCATTTCCGCTCCGCTGCGGAGAAACTGGCGGAGCAGACGGCCGACGAACACGGCGCGGGACTTGTCGGCCTCGTCGAACGGCTGCCCATCGTCGCGGACCCCGCAGGCGATCAGCCCGAGCAACTGGCCGTGGTCGTGCAGCGGCACCAGCAAGCGGGCGCCCCAGAGGGCCATGCGATTGCGCAGGGACAGCTCGGCCACCGGATCCGGCGGACCGGGCCAGTCGACGCCGTCGAGGATCAGCGGATGCAGCGCCAGGTAGCGCGCGCCCGGATCCTCGGCGGGGAAGAACGACGAACCTCGGTCAGCGCGGAACCCGCCCTCCTCGCGGAGCAGGAAGACCGTGTGGGAGGCGCGCAGCAGGTAGCGGGCGGCCCGCCGGAACTCGCTGAGGATCCGTTCGCGGGACGACAGATTTTCGACGGCCGCCTCGAGGAAGTCCCAGATTTCCAGCGTATCGCCCCACGGGCTGTTGCGCGACGAGGATGAGGAAGCGTTGGGAGCCTGGCGCGGCGGATCGGAGCGCCGCAGCCGCTCCATGAGCAAGTCGACGGCCGCGTTCCGTTCCGCCAATTCCTCCACCAGCGGGAGAAGCTCGCGCAACTCGGTCAGACTTTCCTCGTAGGAAAAACGTCGCTGGGCGCGGCCGGACTGGCGCAATTCCTCGAACGGCCGGGAGTGCGGCTCGCCGACGAGCAGCAGCGGACACTGCTCGAGGCTCGTCGGGATCTTGTCGGCGCACACTGCGTCGAGGACGATGACGACCGGCAGTCCGGGTGGCAGCCGTTGACCGAGCAGCGGCTCGGACAATCCCAGCACCGGGCGGCCTGCGGGCACCTGGGCGGACCAGGCGGACAGCAGGGAAGGGTTTTCGGTGGCTAGGAGGAAGGAGGCGGGCATGGGAAGACGACCCGGAAGGTCGCTCCTTGACCGGAGACGAAGGGATCGACGCGGATCGACGAGCCCAGGCTGGACAGGATGTCGCTACATATGGCGAGCCCGAGGCCAAACCCCGAGGATTTTGTCGTCTGAAACGCTTCGAAAAGACGCGGGCGTATTTCTGCGGAGATGCCAGGCCCATTATCGGCGACGGTGAGCTCGACGCCACGGGGCACGTTGCGGGTGGTGATGCGGATCCAGCGTGGCCGTTCCTGGTTTTCCTGGGCCTGGATGGAGTTGAAGCAAAGGTTGAGGATCACCTGCTTGGCGGCGTTGCCGTCGATGAGGACGACATCCGGGGTAGCGAGGAGGTCGGAGAGCAGTTCGACGCGCTTGTCCTCGGCCTTGCTGACGATGAGATCGCGCGACGCGCGGACGACCTCATGGAGCGACGTCGGCTTGAGGAGGTATTTCCGAGGCGAGGCGAGATCGAGCAGTTGCTCGGTGAGACGCTCGATGCGAGCGACCTCGCTGACGATGAGCCCGGAGAACCGGTTCCGGAAGTTCTCGTCCTGATAGTGGGTCGGGAACAACTGGACGAACGTCTTGATGCTGACGAGCGGGTTTCGAATCTCATGCGCGACGCTGGCGCCCAGCAGGCCGACCGTGGCGAGCCGCTCTGAATGCTGCGCCTTTCCTGCCAGCATGGTTCGGGCAAGAAAGCCCTCGACCATCGAGACCAGTTCGCCCAGCTCGACCACCTCGGGAAAAGTATAAGGCCGCCGCGAGGGTCGGGCGGACACTCCGACGAGAAGCTCCAGCGTGGCGCCCTTAATTGCCACAACTACGCCGAATCGATTCTCTTCGAGGAAGGTGCCAACGAGACTGCTGTTGAACGAGGTACGTTCACGGCTGACTCGCTCCGGAGTCGCCCACTTCATCTCAACGAGTGCTCGCCAGAGATCGTCGCTCACCACCGTCGGTGGGGCGGTAGGCCGCAAACGAACGTCCTCACGAGAAACGATTGTGACGGACTCGGTGTCGCCCCAGCCAGCCAGGATGGACTCAAAACGACTGTTCAACTCGGAGATCGACAACGAAGCACGGGAGGCATCGATCAAGGCGGCGCGTGCCTGTTCAGCCTTGGGATAACGACCGGACGTTCCGTCGAGCCACGTTCCCAACACGGATGCGAAACTGAGGACCAGCGCAGTGGTTAGGAGGAAGGCGAAAGGTTCCTGAATCACCAACTGCAGGACGAGATTGGTGCCGAAGGCGAGTCCGGCGACCGTACAGACGAGGACGACCCGCTTCATCGCGATCCGGAGCAGGTAGCGCGGGTCGAAAATTCGATGCGTCGTCATCGCCAACACCGTGAGCGCGTAGAAGGCGATGACGACGAGGGGCTGAAGCTGAATGTTACTGAGCGATGGGAAGGCGGCCCTCGCACCCATCAAAGCAAACACCGTGAGCGCAGCAAACGAACCACCGATCAGGAGGATCTGGAGTTCGATGCGAGCCACTCCCAATTGCCGACGCGCCTGAACGATGGTCTCCCGACACAGCAATATGTAGGACCCGATGTTGACGATAACATAGACGAAATATCCAGCCCCGTACTCGCGATTGCTCGACGTGGAGTGATCGGGAACAAACCACGCCGTGAATGGAATCACGGATGCAAACAAGCAGAGAAAAACCCAAGGCAACGATCGCTGGAATTGATCCTTCGGCTGTCCTGGCCTTCGGACAACGACCTCCTTGAGGCTCCAGAGGTGAAGAGGTAACCACGCGCCTACTGCGCAGATTGCTCTAACCCACACCAACCCCTCAACGGAGGTTACCGCGAGATAAAGCAAGTACGCCCAAAGGGAAACATGGATTGAGACCGAGAAGAAGTAACGGTTTAGCGAACGTCGCGGATTCGCCCATAGAGCAGCCAGCCCCACCAGAAGGACGGTGATGGCAGCGAGGAGCGCAGCGTGGACGATTACTGGGTGATCACCAGGCATGCGTTTGTTCCAGATAGACCGTGGGAATTAACCAGTACGTTTCGATGAGGTAGTCTCCGAGCCGTAGTTCCGAGACTGAGCGGACAATCCGGGTCGGGCCGCTGCCAATTCACGGTCGGAGGAACGATCCCCATCGACAGTCCCAAAGCAGCACCTCCCGCCTGAATGGCGCCTGCCGCGCCCAGCGGATTTCCGATAGCTCCCTTGATCGAAGCAGCGGGAATCCTAGCAAGATCTTGCGCAAAAACCTGCGCCAAGATTTCCGCCTCAGCACGGTCCACCTCGCGATGCCCAGGCCCCCAGGCCGATAGGGCGCCAATTTCAGCTGGAGAGAGCGAGGCGTTCGCTATCGCGCCTCGAATAGCAGCCAAAAGGCCGCTGCAAAGCTGTCCCTCCGAGTCGGTGGCGTAGGAGTAACCTCGAATCGCTCCATAGGCGGGCCTTGGACTCGTCATGGGTTCGAGCACCAACATGCAGGCGCCCTCACCAATTACTCCCGTAGTTCGCCAAAGATCGAATGGACGGCACTGGGCAAGAGGATCATCTCGGCTGCCGGGAGCCAAACCGGCCATTCGAAACTCCAGCATCGGGTGGAAGTAGAGGGGCGCTTCAGTCCCTCCACAGATCGCAAGCTCTATCTCACCGGAGGCAATCTGCATGGCTGCATGCCCGATCGCATCCAGCCCAGAACAGCACGCACTCTGAAAGGTCATACCCTTTGCCCGAACGCCCAAGTCATCGATGATCGCTGCTCCGATGGAACTTACTGAGCCAGCGGTAACAGAGCTAGGGATTCCACAAATCGGTCCACGACGAAGGATAAGCTCCACCGAGCGGTTTATCGTCCCAAAGTCCATGAGCGCCGCGCCGACGAGGACGCCCACACTAAGCTCGTCGAGGTCGGCTTGTGAAACGCCCGCGTCTTTCAATGCAAGTCGGGATGCCGCAACCGCGAATTGAGTGTGTCGAGGGAGTTTCCTAAAGCCTGGTAGGGTCACCGACGGCTCCGAGAATGCCTCGTCCACAACTCCACCCACGAACGCACCCGCGTCGGGCCGGAACTTCTCGATCAGGCGGATGCCATGGGCTCCCCCGACAATTCCGTTCCAGAACGCATCACGCCCGACGCCGACAGGGGTGATCGGACCTATCCCCGTGATCTTAGCTGCCAGAGCACGCATTACGCCATTTCAGACGCCGGTCCCGGATGGACTAGCGTGGTTTGAGTTCGGCAGAGTGATACGAGTCGTGGTGCCGTGCCCGGGGCGCGAAGCGAGAGTTAGCTGCCCGCCATGCACGCCGATCAGGTGGCGACAGATTGAAAGTCCCAGACCTGTACCACTCGATTTCGTCGTGAAGTCACCCTGCCAAGCCTTCTCGCGTGTGGCATCGTCCATTCCGCAGCCATCGTCGTGAATGGTCACAACAACTTTTTCGGAGTCCGACAAGATGGATACATCAACGGCGGTCGATCCAGCCTCCAGCGAGTTCCGGATCAAGTTTTGAAACACCCGAGAGAGCTCGAACTTCGCGCCGCGTACCCAAGCTGATCCTGAGACTGAGATGTGGATCGATTCGGAGGAAAAGAAAATGACTCTCCTGACTTCATGCAGGAGGTCATCTAGGTTAACGGCAGCAAAGTCCGTAGACTGTCGCGTCGCTTTGCGCCAGTTCTCCGCGAGATGTTGGCAGTAGCCGGCCGAGCGTTCGACGACCTCCGCATACTCGGCAAGGAGGTCCGCGCCGCTACCGCCAACTGCAGCAAGCTTCCTCGCCTCGCCACTGAGTAACCCTGCGTACCCAATCAACACCGTCAGCGGATTCGCAAGGTCATGGACAAGTTCAACTGCGGCTCGAGCCTGCCACACCTTGGGCTCCTTCTCTTGAATCTCCCGCTTCAGCGCGCTGTTCAGCTCGATCGCTTCCGCAACCATCCGTGCTCGATGGCGCTTCTCCGCTGCGATCTGGGTGCTATTTCTAACGGCGCTTAGCAACTCATGGATGTCGGGTGGTTTTCTGAGATATTGCGTCGCGCCCCAAAGGAGCGCCTGTTGCGCAGTAGCCAGGGTTCCGTACCCCGTGAGCATGATCACGGAGATTTCCTTGTCCGACTTGCGGATCTCCTCCAATGCGCGAATCCCGTCCATCTCGGGCATTCGAATATCCAAGAGGACGACCTCAAACTGACGCTCCTTCAGTCTCAAAATCGCGTCCGAAGCCCGTTCGCACGTCTCAACGTCGAACTCCGAGGCGAGGCTAAAGGCGATCGATTCCCGGGGTCCGTACTCGTCATCCACCACCAAGACGGCGGGGCGACTCGATTCGACCTTCAGAGGGTTTGACGAACGCACTGTTTCCATAGCCTCTATCGCAAATTCATATAAATTGCAAACAGCTAAGACCTAATCATCATTGGATAAATCAGTCAAGTTAGGAACAGGGTATAAAACCCATATTTTAGGCTACTTTTTAGACTTACAGCTATCCGAACTCGCTAGGATTCAAAGGGTCCTCTCAACAAGAATCGTAAGTACCTTTTGATTAGGATTTAATGCCTCTTGGTCATTTTATACTATAGCAACACTATTGCCTTGACGCTGGCGAGGAAAACTGGCACCCACGACTAAATGCAACCCGTTGAAGGATTGGTAATTCCCATAACCAGTTTAAGCTTATCGTTTTGCGTCTGGTTGGCCAACCGGTCGCGCCGAGCCAACCAAAGCGCTGCACTCGTGTTCCTGTTCCTGGCTGCATGGTCCGTCCTTCGACAACTCAGCATCGACCGCGAACCAAGCCTGACACTGTACCGGGCAACCATCTCTGTCGGGGCGTTCGCTCCCGCTTTCTTGTGGTTCCTGCGACTCGCGTTGGAAGACCTTACGTGGCGATCGATCTTAAGGCGCTCTGCTCCCCTGATCACGCTGCTCTCCGCTATCTCCATCGTACCGTGGCTTGAGTGGTTTATACCCTCTTCATCAACACGATATAACAGAATTTATGGCGATGGCTACCTTGTGTACACCACGTTAATGTGTGTGATCTACGCGGTTCTTTGCTGGAAAGGTGTATCGTTTGCCCGGAAGGCCCCGAAGCGGCGACGTGTTGAGTTCATGTACGCGTCTCTCGGAGGTTCAATTCTCGGGCTGTCAATCGTCGGAATGATGCTCCTTTCCTTCATTCGCGGTACTACACCTTCAGCGAACGTTTCGGTCAGTCTGGCCGGCGTATTCGCCGCAAGCATGATGTTCGGCCTCGGGACCCAACGCCTGTTCGGTGCCGAGCAGGTATCCCGAACCGCGGCAAAGACGGTCTGCATCGCCGCAACGGTGGGCCTAGCGATCGCCCTGCTTCACTCGCTCTTCATCACACTCCTCCCCACCTGGCTCCTGTTCGGCGTGGTCGGCGTGGGGGCGGTGGGGGTCTATGCCGCCGTGGAGCCGCTGCTCGAACGCTGGCTGTTCCAGCGGCCCTCGCTCGAGGCCGCGCGCGCCTCACTCCACCGCGTCGCCCGCACCTGCCTCGCCGAGGCCCAACTGGTCGACGAGGCTGCTAATGTCCTCGGCGACTGGGCCGACTCCTCGTTCCACATCATCACCCCCACCCCAGAGCCGCCCAGCTACGCCCTCATTCACCTCAAGCCCGAGGATCCCGTCATCGCCGACCTTCAGGCCGCCCGCTGGATCACCCCCGAACGCCTCCACCGCGAGCCCCACACCGCCGCCCACGAGCGCCTCGTCAGCTTCCTCAACCAAAATCTCCTTTCCGTCGCCGTCATCAGCGAGGGCTCCGACCCTCCCGTCATCCTCGCCGCCCAACGCCGCTCCTCCCTCCGTCCGTTCACCTACCCAGAGATCAAGAACCTCCTCGAGTTCTCCGCCATCATCCAACTCGCCCTCGCCCGCGTCCGACTCGTCCAAGCCGCCATGCACGCCGACCGCCTCTCCGTCGTCGGCATCGTCGGCGCCACCCTCGCTCACGAAATCCGTAACCCGCTCCACGCCATCCGCACGTTCGCGGAAATGCTGCCTTCCCACTACGAGCGGCCAGACTTCCGCCACCGTTTCTCCCACATGATCGGCCACGAGGTTTCCCGCATCGATCATCTGGTCTCCCAACTGGCCCAAATGGCCTCCCCGCGCCGGCCCTCCCTCGCCCCCGCCAACTTCAACGGCATCGTCGAGGCCAGCCTCGATCTCGTCCGACTCTCCCTCGAGCGCAAGGGCATCACCATCGAGGCCCACCTCCACGCCGATCCCAGCCCGTTTTCCACCGACGCCAGCCTCGTCCGCCAGGTCATCCTCAATCTCTGCCTCAACGCGGGCCACGCCCTCGCCGACCAACCCGGCCCTCGCTGGATCCGCGTCAGCACCGCCTCCACCGACGACGGTATCCGCCTCAGCGTCAGCGATAACGGCCCCGGGCTTCCATCCGCCATTCAGGCCCGTCTCTTCCAGCGCTTCGTCTCTTTGTCCGACCGCGGTCTCGGTCTCGGGCTCACCATCTGCCGCGAGGCCATGCTCAGCCTCGGCGGATCTCTTCAGTACGACGCCGCCAGCTCCGCCGCCTCCGGGGGCACGGTCTTCCACGCCAGCTTTGCTTTCCCCGCCGACTGCGATCCCGCTGCCGAACCACCGGACAGCGCGCCGTCCAGCCTCGCCCCTTCCTCCCTCAGCGCCGCCAGAGCGGTTGCTGCCCGAGTTCCCCCCCGGGTCGCCGCTCAGTTCGGAGCCTAGCCCGGCGTTCGCGTCGGTCCCGAAGTCGGCACACGGTAGCCCAACGGCTCAGGTCCCGATCAACGTACGGTTCCGCGAGAAAGACGGCTACGTTGCGGCTCATCAGCCCCGCCCAGTTCGGAGACCTGGTTCGCACCCGCGTCCCACCCCGCCCTTGTCTCCCGTCTTCCGCCCGGCTTGAGTCCCGCCGTCCGGATGCGAACGCCCTCCCTTCCGCCCCGCCGACTCCGCAACCCGCTCGGAGTCCACTCATCCGCCCTTGGCTGGCCGCACGCACTCGCCGGACGCCCCACATGCTCCTGACCGCCCTGCACGTCTTCCCCGTGAAATCCCTGCAGGGGTTTTCCGCGCCGTCCATCCGGGTCGATCACCGGGGGCTCGCCGGGGACCGCCGCTTCCTCGTCATCGACGCCGCTTCCGGCGAATTCCTGACGCAGCGCGCCGTACCCGCCATGACGCAGCTGACGTGCCGGCTCGAGGGTGAGGGCACGCTCGTCCTACACCACGCGTCCGGCCACTCCGTCTCCGTCGCCGTGCCATCCGCCTCCGCCCCCCGACGCACGGTGCGCATCTGGCGGGATCTCGTCACCGCCACCGATGCCGGCGACGAGGCCGCCGCGTTCCTGTCGTCGTTCCTCGACGCCAAGGTCCGCCTGGTCCACGCGGGGGAGGGCTACCACCGCACGTTGGTTCCACCGCTCGGATCGCCCGACGCCGGCCACGATGCCCTGGGGTTCGTCGACGCGGCTCCCGTACTCATCACCAGCGAGGCTTCCCTCGACGCCCTGAACGAGCGCCTGCTCCAACGCGGGGCTCCACCCGTGCCCATGGACCGTTTCCGACCCAGCCTCGTCCTCCGCGATTGCCCTCCGTTCGCCGAGGATGCACTGCAGCGCTTCCGCATCGGCAACGTGATGTTTCACTCCGCCGGCCCCTGCGCCCGGTGCACCGTGATCACCACCGACCAAGTCACGGGGGAGCGGCAACCCGAGGTGCTCACCACGCTGGCCGAGTTCCGACGCGATCCGCGACAGCCGGCCAAGGTCAACTTCGGCATCTACGCGGTCATTACGTCACCCCCAGGCCTCTGCTCGGTCGGAGATCCCCTGGTTCCGATCGACTGAGGCCATCGGACAAGCCTCGGCCGCACCGCCGCACCGCCGCGCCTCGCGTCCGCGCGTCGCGACGCGCTCCCACACCACGACCCGCATCCTCCGTACGGGCCGCCTCACTGCCGCCGCACCACCCGCTCCCGGGTGAACTGCAGCAACGCGGGGACGCGGTCCCGCGGGGTCAGCACCAACTCGGTCGTCACCGAGGTCTCCCGCGCCGACTCCGCCACGAACCGCACACGGATCGTGTTCGTCTGGCGCGCAAAGCCCTGCAGCGTGACGTCGAGCTCGACCCGCCGAGGAGTGCGTCCGACCGGGACGCCATCCACCACCACCATCGCACCCGGGGGCTCCGACTCCACCCAGACCCACGCCTTCCCTTCCGGGGGCAGCTCGGGCAAGGGCAGCGCCGGCCCCACCCCGCTGGCACCCTCCGTGCGCGATGGCACCTCTCCGGCCTCCGGGGCTTTGACCTGAGTTTCTCCCGGTGCCGGCACGGGCTCCGCCAAGGTCGAAGGAATCGCCGCGGTCTCCGCGACCGGCGACATTCCACCCGCCGCCGGGCGCTTCACCGCGGTCGTGCATCCGCCCAACGCCCACCCCACGCACAGCGCGCACACCGCCAGCCACCGTCGGCGCCCCACCCGCAGGACACCACCGCCACCCGCGCCGCACTCAGGGGAAGCCGGGGCGGCCAGGGAAGACTCACTGTGGGATCGAAAGGAAACCACGCCGCGACTCCGGCGAATTCAGCGAGATGCGTCAAGGCACCGCATCGATCCCAACGCTTTCCCCTTGGCGAATGGGGCCCGCCGCCAAGGATGCGAGGCACCCCACGCCCCATGCACATCGAAGACCGCGGCCTGATTTCCGACTCCCGTCTCCGCCCCGCCGGCCAGCGCGCCTCCGCGTTCGTCGGCCTCGCCCGCACCCGCCAGGGCACGCTGTTCTGCACGTTCCAGAACGGTCCGAAGAAACACGCCCCGACGTCCACCGTCCGCATCTGCCGCTCGCGCGACGGCGGGCGCTCGTGGCAGGAACTGCCCTTCCTCCTGCCCACCACGTTCGCCGGGATCCCGGGCTCCCTCGGCTGCGGCGAAATCGTCGAGGTCTCCCCCGGCCGCCTGCTCCTCATTGCCACGTGGATGGACCGCCGCGACCCCGACCGCCCGCTCTTCGATCCGGTGTCGTCCGGCATCCTTCACTGCCGCCAACTCGCTGCCTGGTCCGAGGACGAGGGCGAAACGTGGGGACCCTGGCGCGAGCTGCCCACCCCCGGCCTCGGCGGCTGCACCGGCACCGGCCCGATCCTGCAGTGGCCCGACGGCACGCTGGCGTATCCACTCGAAAGCTACAAAACCTGGGACGACCCGCGCGTCGTCCACCACGCCGCCCGGGTGATGGTGTCCCGCGACCGCGGGCTCACGTTCTCCGAGCCGCTGCTCCTCGCCCAACACCCCGAGCACCGGTTGTACTACTGGGACCAGCGGTTGTGCGTCGGCGCCCACCCCGGCGAATGGATCGGGCTGTTCTGGACCCACGATCTCGCCGCCCAACGGGACCTCACCGTCCATCGCGCCTCCGGATCCATCACCGCCGCCGGCTTCCGCACCGACACCGTCACCGCCACGTCCCTCCCCGGCCAGATCGCCGCCCCGCTCCTGCTCGCCGACGGCCCGTTGCTCGCCTTCGTGGTCGACCGCGAACACCCCGGCCAGCTCACGCTGTGGCGCTCCCCCGACCACGGCCAAACCTGGGCCGACAAACTCGTGGTCTACGTGCACGACGAGCGCGCCACGCTCAGCCAAGGACGCGAACACATCGACTTCGGCCAATACTGGGACGACATGAACAAGTGGAGCTTCGGCCACCCGGCCCTCCGCGATCTCGGCGACGGCCGCGTCCTGCTCGCCCATTACGCCGGCCCACCCGACGAAATGAGCGTGCACTGGATTCGGGTCGATGTCCGGAACTGAGCCGCACCGGCACGGCCGGCGCGGGCCGGGTGGCATTCGCGCTGTCCGCCGCCGAAACCGGAGGGCCAACCCTGGCGGTTGCAGCGAAGGCAGCCACCGCGTCAGAAGCGGTGGCGCAAACCATTGACCGCAAGCCGGATTCCGGCGAACCCACGGGGGATTTCCGGGTCAGAGGGGACCAAACTTTCCCTCGCGCCGCTGTGCGCGTCGCGTCACCTTCCCCCCCAACCTTCGTTTTCCCATGCCCAACGGTCCCGCCTGGTCGCAGAAGCTCCGCGATGAAATCAGCCTCGCCGTCATCGGCCAAGAGGCCGTCGTCGAGCGCCTGCTCGTCGCGCTGCTCGCCAATGGCCACGTGCTCCTCGAGGGCATGCCGGGCCTCGCCAAGACGCTGCTTGTGAAGTCCCTCGGCTCCGCCCTGGGGGTGCAGTTCGAGCGCATCCAGTTCACGCCGGACCTGCTGCCGAGCGACGTGGTCGGGACGATGATCTTCTCGCCGAAGGACGGCACGTTCCGCGCCCACCACGGGCCGATCTTCGCCAACTTGGTGCTCGCCGACGAAATCAACCGCGCCCCGGCCAAGGTGCAGAGCGCGCTGCTCGAGGGCATGCAGGAACGGCAGGTCACGATCGGGGGCCAGACCCACCCGCTCCCGTCCCCGTTCCTCGTCATGGCGACGCAGAATCCGGTCGAACAGGAGGGCACCTACCCGCTGCCGGAGGCGCAGACGGATCGCTTCCTCTTCAAGCTGCTCGTCGAATACCCCTCCGCGCAGGAGGAGGCCCTGATGTTGTCCCGCTGGGGCCAGGTCACGCGCGCCCCGTCCGTGAAGGCCGTCTCCAGTGGCCCGGAACTGATCGCCCTGCGGAGCCAGGTCGATGCCGTGCACGTGGCCCCGGCGATCGAGGCGTACATCCTGTCGCTTGTCCGCGGCACACGCGCGCTGACCGTGGCGGATGACAAGGGCTACCGGCTGCTCACGTTCGGGGCGTCGCCGCGCGCCTCGCTCGCTCTCTACACCGCCAGCCGCGCGCTGGCGTGGCTGCGCGGCGCCGACTTCGTCACCCCCGCGCTCGTGCAGGAAATCGCCCCCGACGTCCTCCGCCACCGCATCGCCCTGACCTACGAGGCCGAGGCGGCGGGGCAGACGCCCGACCAGATCATCGGCCAGGTGATCGACAAGACCGCCATCCCGCCGCTCTGAGCGGCCCGCGTTCCCGCTTTGTCCCGACCCCGTGTCCGCCGCGCCTCCCTCCGCACTCCCGACGTCGTCGTCCGCGCTCGCCCTGCTCCGGCAGCTTGAGTGGCGGGTGCGCCACGCGGTCGAGAACGTGCTCAGCGGCGAATACCGCTCGGCCCTGCGCGGGCGCGGCATGGAGTTCGACCAGGTCGTGCGCTATGAATTCGGGGATGATGTGCGCGACATCGACTGGAACGTGACCGCGCGGCTCGGCGAGCCGTACCGCAAGAAGTTCGTCGAGGAGCGCGAGGTCACGGTCTTCCTCGTTTTCGAGGACACGCCGAGCCTGCAGTTCGGGTCCGGCGAGATCTCGAAGCGCGAGGCGCTGCTCGAACTCGCCGGCCTACTGATGGTGCTCGGCGCCCTCAACCGGGACCGGGTCGGCTGCGTGATCGCCGGCCCCGCCGGCCACACGTTCCGCCAACCCGTGCGCGGCCGCGGCGCGATCCTGCACGCCGCCGCCGACCTCCTCGGGACGCCGCCGCCGGCGCTGGAACGCGCAGCCGCGGGTCGACCCGCCATCCCATGGCGGCTCATTTCGCGGGCGGCGCCGAAGCATTCGGTGCTGGTCTGGCTCGGCGACTTTGCGCCGGCCGATCCGCCCGAGGGTTGGGCCGTGCTCCAACGCCGGTACCAGACGATCGGTTTCCGCGTCGATGACCCGTGGGAACGCGAACTCCCGACCGACGG
>JACCEB012010392.1_pt1 | contig 17403 bp, 12 predicted proteins | sample 7454761 | NCBI WGS metagenome assembly JACCEB01 (sample SAMN15323454, study PRJNA562643) | freshwater metagenome | isolation source: river surface water | place: USA:Blue River Watershed | collected 2017-08-18 | reverse complement strand
GGGTGGGTATACCCCCAAGGGGCTGCTATTTGGTGCGTTCGATTATCCGTTTAACTTTTTGGGGTTGGAAAAAGCTTTTGGGATTGTTAATAGCCTAAACACAAAAGCCATGGAATATGACAAGAAGCTAGGGTTTACAGAAGCAATTCGGTTTCCCGGAGTGCATTGTGATGGCGGTGATTTAGTTGTTTTTGAAATGAATAAGTCTGATTGCAGATGGATCAGAGAACGGAAGAATCATGAAATTAAACTGGTCGCGTAGAGAACTAGAAGCCCTTGGCGAACCCCTAGGAGATTGCGTAACTACACCTAAATTAGGTGGTGGTTGGATCTGTGGTGGCGGTGGCAAAGGTGGTGGCGGCGGTGGACCCCAGCAAGTTACTAGTACTACTACCCAGTCAAACATCCCAGAATATGCACGTCCATATGTAGAGAACATGTTGTCATCTGCCCAGAAGCAGATATATACCGACGATATGTCAACCTTCCGTCCATACCAACCCTATAGTTCTGACGTTAATAATTACTTTGCCCCCTTTTCTCCTTTGCAACAACAAGCACAGGCAGGGGCTGCAAACCTGACAACTCCAGGTGAATTTAACGCAGGTGCTGCTCTAACAGGCGTAAGTGGATTAGGTGCATTAGGCACAGCAGGTCAAATGGCTAACGCTGGCAATCAATACCAACAACAAGCTACTAGTATGTACGGACCAGGTGGTGTCGGTGCGTATATGAACCCTTATATTGCTCAGTCTTTAGTCCCACAACTTCAGCAGTTAAACCAACAGTTTGGAATTAAAGGTGCACAAGAACAAGGTGCTGCTACTTCAGCGGGAGCCTTTGGTGGTTCTCGTAATGCGTTAATGCAAGGTTTAAATCAGCAAAATCGTCAAATGGCAGCCCAACAAGCCATTGCTCAAGGCTATGACAAAGCTTTTCAACAAGCTCAACAAGCCCAGCAATTTGGTGCTAACTTAGGTTTACAGGGTCAACAAGGTGCATTACAGGGATATGGTCAAGCTATTAATGCTGGTCAAGGCTTAGGTCAACTTGGCACTCAACGACTTGGTGCTCAACAAAATATTATTAACACCCAAGGTACTATGGGTGCACAGCAACAAGCGCTTGAGCAACAAAAGATTAATCAAGCTATCCAAGATTACGCTACACAACAACAGTACCCATTTATGCAGTTGGGTATGCTAAACGCTATGCTCCGTGGTCTGCCCATGCAGAACATGTCCACTCAACAATATCAAGCTACTCCTAGCTACTTAACCCAAGGACTTGGTGCGGTCGGTACTCTGGCTGGTGCATATAAAGCGTTTGGCAGCAAAGAGGGTGGAGTTGTTAAAGGTTTAAAAGCTGGCGGTGAAGTACAAGGTTATGCTGGTCCTGAAGGTAGTGTCGTTAATAGCATCCGTGCCAAGCTATATGCCATGGATGAAGCGCAGTTAGCCAATGTAATAAAGACTTCTCCTAGCGAAGAAATGCGTGAGATGGCTGCTATGGTCTTAAACGAGAAGCGCATGGCTGACCAGACTGAAGCTCAGATGCCTAAGATGCCAACTCAACAGGCAGAAGAAAATGCAGGTATTGCTGCTCTCCCAGCCCCATCTATGGACGGCTTAGCTGGTGGCGGTATCGTTGCCTTTGCTGGTCCTGATGGTAGTGAAGTAGAAGACCCAGACTTAAAGTATTTAAATTTAGCTGAGAAGCAACAAAGGGCTGCCCTAGAACGTGCTGGCATTACTGGTGGTCCAAATGCTAAGTACAAAGAGTTTATTGATAAACAAATAGCTAATCTAGGTAGCGAGAAAGAAAGCCAAAAAGGTTTGATGATGATGGATTATTTTTCTAACTTAGGTACACAAGTAGGACCCCTAAGTTACGCTGCCCTCAAAGCAGCCAAAGAAACTACCCCATCTATGCGTTCTGGACTGCAGGCTATTAAGAAAGCAGAAGCAGACGTAATGAAGTCTCAGGCTGATCTTGCACAAGCAGATAGGTTAGAAGCTTTAGGTCTTGGCAAAGAAGCTAACGAATTGCGTAAGAATGCCGAAGCTAACCAAAGAGCACTTGACGTTGCTAAGATTAATGCTAGCTCCGCTGCAGCTACCGCTGCTCGTGCAACTGATTTAGACAAGACAACTAAAGATTTCTTTGAAGAGATGATTGCTAGTGGTGCTCCTAATAATGCAGCTACCAGAGCAGAAGCACGTCGTAAAGCACTTGCAGCAACTGGCTTAGCTGGACCTAAGCTTGAAAAAGAAGAAACTACTGCTGCTGATAAAGCAATTAATGAAAGCAAAGACATTAAAGGGTGGCGCAGAGAACAAGCTCAATACGAACCAGGTTCACCAGAGCATGCAGCGTTACAACAGAAAATTAATGCTGAGAAAAATGCTATTCGTGCCAGATACGAAAAAAGTACAACTGCTACTCCCGGTGCAGCTCCTGCCCCAGCTCCAGTACAAGCATTGCCAATGCCTGCAAAACAAGAAGATTTAGTGAAAGGGAAAATATATAACACCGCTAGAGGCCCAGCCGAATGGAATGGTAGTCAATTCGTAGCAGTGCAACCACGATAAGCCATGGCACGAACCTTTTCGTTTGAAGAGGCTCAGAAACCACTAGAGCCCCAAACTTTCTCTTTTGAAGAGGCCCAGAAACCCCTGGAGCCTCAAACTTTTTCATTTGAAGAAGCAACAGCAAAGGCTCCTGCAGCAGAAAAACCTGCTCCAGAAGAGTCAACTTTATCTCCTGAGTTTGCTCAAGCTTTAGAACCTGTTGTTGAAGCACCTAAAGCGGTTGCCCCAGTTGCCCCAGTTGCCCCACAAGTAAAAGCCGTTACAGAAGAAGCACCTACTGGACCAGTTACAACTAACCCACTTAAGGGTCTTGGGTCACGGGCAGTTACATTGCTTGGTTCTGGCATCGAAGGTGTTGCTCGTGTTGGTGAATCATTTGGTGACTACCTTGAAGAAAAACTGCCAGTCTCTGGTATTTCCAAAGAAGAACTACAAAGCAAACGTCAGTTAGAACCCTTGTTTAAATGGGCAGATTCTTTAAGAAACTACGGTAAAGAAATTAACTACCAGCCTAGCCAGAAGCTTGGAGATATTGCTGATAACCCAGCAACCATAGTGCCGTTTATTGCCGAGCGTATTATTACTTCAAGCCCAGATATGGCTGCCGCAGTATTAGCTTTCCCAGCTTATATATCTGCTCGTACTAACGAGATATTGAACGAGCGCCTTAAAAATGACAACAAAGATTTAAAAGATGCAACCATAGAAGATGTGGCTATTTCCGCAGGTGCAGCAGTTATTGAAGGTACGCTTGAAAGATTTGCAACCAAAGGCTTAGGCAAAGCTACTGCAGGTAAAACAGCAGCTACACGAATTGGTAAAGAAGGTGCGGTTCAAGCAGGCACGGAAGCCGTTGAAGAAGGTGTAAGTTACTTAGGCGGCACTGCTGGCACTAAGACTGGTGTTGACCTCAAAGAGCTTGGTGCTCAGATGCTTGAAGGTGCTATTGTTGGTAAAGGTCTAGGTGTCAGTGTTCAAGGTGGTAAAGAGGCTTATCAAGTCTACAAAGAACGTGCGGCTGACAACGAGTACAAAGAAGCCATGGCAACAATCCTTGCCGATAAAGGGTTTAGCTTTGCACCGCCTGAAGTTAAACAAGAAATTGAACAAGAAGCTACTAAATCTATTCTTGACTCCGCCAAAGAAAATCTAGGCGATGTTGTTGATTCTATAAAAGAAAGAATAGCGCAGCTTGTTGCACCTAAGACACCAGAGGCAGATGAGTTTACAGCCCTGGTCAACCGCTATCGAGACTCAGGGTTAACCTATGATGAGTCCGTAGCTCAAGCTAAACAAGATTTTGTGGAGGCAGGACGTGGAGATCAACTTGACACCAGAACAGGTCAGCCAGGCGTTTCTATGCCTAGCTCACAACTTGAAGCCGCCCCCGGAGCTACAACAGCTGTCGCAACAGGAATGGGAAGACCTAGCGGAACTACTGTTACTACTCCAAGCGGAGAAAGAGTTGAACCTAGTGCATTAGAACCTACTGCAGAAGAAGACTATAAAACTTTACAAAGGCTTACAAGACGAATTAAAGATGCTGAAAGAGCCGAAAGACGTTCGGAAGACTTATCAGAAAACAGTAAAGCAAAAATAGCTCTACGAAAAGCTAATGCTGCGTTTGAGGCATTTGCTAAAGAATCTGAACCAAGAAGAGCTAGACGCTTTAAAGAATTAACAGGTCAAGAATTTAAAACAATATACGACCAGACCGATACAACTACTCCTACCGCTACTGAAGTCTTAACTACCCCCGTTACTCGTGGCAAACCTCGTGGCAGACCAAAGGCAGAGTTAACTGATGCAGAAGCTGCTGCTAAAGCAGAGGCTCGTAAAGCTCAACAAGCTGCTGGCAAGCAGGTTATTCGCAGTGCTGAAAAGCTACAGAAGATTAGTGCAGAACAGTTTGACCCAACCAAGTTTGAAACTGCAGAGGATCTTGCTGAAGGTGAAAGAGACTTTGCTGAGCGCCGTCGCCAAGCCCTAGAAGATGCGTATGGTTTAACTGTTCAGGGCTCTACTAAGGACAACAAAGCTGGCACCATAGGTCAGGCTATTCTAGAATCTGCTACTCCGCAAGAGCGTCAGCTAGCCAAAGAACGCTATGACCTGCGTAAAAAGACAGCTCGTTCTGAACTCCTTGAGGCTACTGATGGTAACGAGAACACTGTATATACAGGCTTTAAGACCGCAGCCAATGCACTATCTTGGCTAACTAAGAACGGTAATCCTTTTGAGCGCACCTTAGCTAAGCGTTTGATGCCCTTTGTCCGCACGATGCGAGTTGTTATTGTTCGCTCTCCTGCCGACCTTCCATCTGATTATTTACGCTCACAGTTTGCAGGTGCTGCTGGTATGTATTCTAATGGCGTCATTTACTTGGATGCCGAAGGTGGTTTGAATAACACCGTGTTCCTGCATGAAGCTTTACACGGTGCAACCATTGACCGTATTAACAAATACTTAGATGACGTAGCAGATGGTCGTGAACCTGAAGCATCTTTGGCTGAAGCCGTAGAAGAACTTAATGCAGTCATGAAGAGTGCAGGTAGGATGTACACCGCACTGCAAACCCTAGGTATGACGGATGCTCGTGTTGATGCTCTAGCTAGAGCCAACGCATTTACAGATATTAAAGAGTTTGTAGCTTATGGTATGTCGCACCCAGCTATGCAAGAGTTTCTTTTGCAAGCCCCAGGTCGGGTGTCTGGAATTCAGTCAAACATAATTGACAGGCTGTTTACCCCGTTTGTGCAAGCCATTCGCAAGATGTTCAATATGGGGGAGAACTACGACTCAGCAATGCAGGACCTTATTATCGTTACGGATAAGCTGTTATCTGCTAAGTTTGCACCACCCAAGGTTACTAGTTCCGAGGCAGCGCTGGCTAAGAAGCAAAGTAAAAAGATTGATACTGATCTAGAAAAATTACGCTTGTCTAAGTCATCCACTGAGACTGAGAAGCTTGTTGGTAACATGATAAAGAACCATGGTTTCCAGGGTTTCTTAGATTTGCTAGAGGCAAGACGGGATGCACTGGGTAATGACTTTATTGCCAAGCTAATATACAACCTACCCACTTCAGACATTGTGCGCTGGAAGGGTGATGAAATACCTGCATTAGTTTCAGTCGATCAAACAATGCAAGAAGTGTCGTCTATGCGTATGCGGCTGATGACTGCCGTAGCTAAAAAAGCCGAAGCTCTAGCTAAATTTACTAGCAAGAACGGTTCTGAAGCGTTGAGCGACACTATGCACTTGGCTCGTCTAAAGAAAGTCAGCCCTGCTAAGTATGCAACTGCTGCCGAGTATGCAAAGAATGACCCCCTAGTTAAGAAGTACGAACAAATTATTGCTGACCCCAATACTGACCCTGCTAAGTTACCCGCATTTAAGGGTCAGCTTACCCAACGGATTAACCAGATTGATGCCGTATACGCCAAATGGGGTGCCCTAGGTAAGCAAAAGGGTGGGCACGATATGTACAAAATGGTCCAAGAGTATTACCAGGACATGTACAACCTGACCCGTAGACTGCTTGATGACCAGATTAATGCGCTAAATATAGATGCCGCAGCTAAGGCTAAGTTACTGACGTCAGTGCGCATGATGCACGAGCGCAGTGTATCAAACAAAGAAACTGAAACTGTAACCCTAGATGATGGCACCGAGTCTATAGAAGCAACGTTTGCATCTTTGCCTGAAGACTACTTCCCCTTTACCCGCCGTGGTCAATACTACTTAAACGTACAAGGACCAAAAGGGCGGGAGTTTTATTTGTTTGAAAGCGGTGTAGATCGTAACGCTTTTAAAGCTCAACGTGCTCGTGAAATGGGTGTAGACAAAAACGATAGCAAGGTCTTTAGCCAAGGCGACGACATTCATGCTTTACGTGGTGCATTCCAAGGTGATAGCCAAATGCTCAAAGAAATGTTTGAGGCTATTGATGAGGCAGACACATCTAAACTAACCCCAGGTAACGTAACTAACTTTACGGAAGACTTAAAAGACCAGTTGTATCAGGTGTATTTAATGACCATGCCTGAGCGTAGCTTCCGTAAGCAGTTCTTGCATGCCGAGAAAATTACTGGTTTTAGCTCTGACATCCTGCGTAACTTGAAAGACTCTGGCACTAAATACTCTAACCAGCTAGCCAAGCTCAAGTACGGCAACTCCTTGCGTAACGAAATACAACGTGCTCGAGATACTTTGGAAGGCATGCCCTCTGACGAGAGAGGTCGTTTAGAGTTGTTTGTCAACGAGATGAGTGCACGGGCTGAGCAAGAAATAACTCCGCCAGAAGATAGCCCTTGGGTTAATAAGATCAACCAAATATCCTACCTGATGCTCTTGACTAGTGCGGCTACTGCGGGTGTGCAGATGCTAGCTGTACCTAATATGGTTATGCCTACCCTTAACGATCAGTACGGATACGCTAAGTCTGCTGCCAAACTTACTAAGTACATGGCTTTGTGGAAGTCTATTGGTGTTACTAACATAGACCCAGATACTAAAGAAGCCACATTTACGGCACCATCTTTTGTATCGTCTAAGATTGCACGTGATAACGAGAACCTGCGTCGTGCGTACCAGTACGCTATAGATAAGTACAACATGTTTAGCCTGACTAATACTTCGGTATTAACAGGTGCAGCCAAAACTCCTACTGCTGTTGGTGAAAGTGCCCTTACTCGTGGTGGGCAAGCTGTATACCGTTTGATTACTGCCTTACTGAATGGTTCTGAGCGTATCAGCCGTGAGATTACGTTTGGTATGAGCTTTGAGTTAGAGTTTGAAAAGACAGGTAACTTTGAAGAGTCTGTAAAGAAAGCGGTTACAAATACTCAAGAATTACTAGGTCGCTATGATGCAGCGCAGCGCCCCCGTAGCTGGCGCAATGCCGTAGGTAAAACAGTTGGTCAGTTCAAGACTTACTCTGCGTTTATGACTTCGTGGTTTTTACGCAACGGTTACACCGTGCTTACCAAGGGGCTGCTAGATGCCGAGGGTCGCTCAGCTATGCACAGACTTAGCGGTGTTATTTTGATGGGTGCTATGTTCCACGGCTTAGTTGGCTCTCCTCTCTACAGCACGATTGCTAGTGTGGTTGACCTATATGACTACTTGTTTGGTGACGAAGACGAGATGCGTAAGCGCAGGCTCACCAATCCGCTGACTGTATACAACTCAGATATGCGCTTCCGTTATGAGTTTTTACCAAGGAACTTTGGAGACATTGTGATACCAGGGTTAGACGGAAGAAAACACAAACTAAACGAAGTGTTAGAAAAAGGTCCTGTGTCTGCACTTACAGATATGAACATTGGTTCCCGTACCTCTTATGATGGCTTGTGGTTTAGAGAAGCAAAGATGGGCGCCACTACTAAAGAGACTGTTCTTAACTTCCTGGCGGCTAACCTAGGTCCTTCTATCTCCGTAGGTGGTAACGCTCTTAGCGGTATTGATGATCTTGGAAACGGTAAGATTCAGCGTGGTCTAGAGAAACTTGCACCTGCATTTTTTAAAGCACCCTTAGTTGCGGTACGTCTAAGTCAAGAAGGTGCCAAGAGTCAGGCTGGTGATATGCTTTTGCGTAAGAACGAGTTAAATGACTTAAACATTGCTGCTCAAGCATTAGGTTTCCAACCTACTCGCCTAAGTCGTATACAAGAAAGAAACTTTAAGTATGCGCAGGAGGATAAGGAAGCTAGCACAGGTAAAAGCAAGCTACTAAAAGATCTTAACGAAGCTATTACAACTGGTAAGTCGCCTGACGAAATTAGGAATATCTTTAAAAAGATTGCCAAGCATAACCGTCGTTATCCGCATGAAGACTATGAAATAGATGACGACACCATCGAACGTTCGTTAGAGTCTTACGAGAAACGCAAAGAGTTAGTAGAGCGTGGCTTGTATATACCAGAATCAAAAGAAGACATCCTGATGCCTAGTGTCAGGGCTGTTAACCCCCTTAGATAAAAAACCCCCGCACTGGGCGGGGGCGAAGGGTTTGGAAGGAGCTAACTTCCGAGGAGAAACAGACGAGCTGTTCTGTGCTCGAGTATAGTTAAATTCTCCATATGCGTAAACCTTTTACGCCTTCTTCAATAACCACCTTAAATATAACTTCCAGCTTTAGTCTTTTTGTAACACGCAAGATGTCTTTCTTGGCAGTGTCGGGGTCAAGGCAAGGTATAAAGATCGAATACCCTACCTTGAAGTTTTTCCAATTAACGTTGTAACTAATCTTCTCTACTAACATTTTCAATAATCGGTGCTACAACCGCATCCATGTCAATAAAGTCAGGCACAGAGCAGTCAAAGAACAACGCATGAACCCCAGGGGATGTAACCCGCATGCCTTTGGACATCTGTTTAGTGTCGGCTTTCACATAAATGCCACGGGCTTTTAGCTCGTTCAAGGTCTCTTTGTATGGGGCTTGTGACTCCACACAGTCTTTCTTAAAGTCCTTGGCTACTATGTACATCATCTTGGTATCAGGCTCGTAGCGTATCTTGAGTTCGCCTCGTGGCTCCTGTACGGGTACCGAGTGCATATTGGTGCGCTTGTCGACCTCGTTGTTTACAACCAACATATTCTGGATATTACGGTTAATGTAGTCACCAATAATAGCTGCAGCGTTGTTAGCTGGGGGTGCAATGTCTTGGCGCACTGTGGATAGCATCTGCATAGACCAAGCGTAGATAGCCTTCATGTCGTAGTCATGCAACCCAAGCATACGAGCAACCAAACCGCCTGTAATGTTACAAGCAATAACGGCAGACCAAAAGCGCTCTTTGCTTGTTAGACGCATCTCCTTATCAATCTTCTGCTGGATAGCCAACAAGTTGCTAACTGTATCTTCTAGGTTATTAACTAAGTAGCTGCAATAGATGTCGCCAGCATGCCCGTAGTTAATCTTAAGCTGGTGGTCAAACATTTCCTTAGCTACATGCACAGGGATAATATTGCTTGGATGTATCTGATACTCTAATAAGCGCATGCTCTCACCATCCGGACTGTTCTTGTGCACCCCTAATTTCTCGTAGAAGCTGGCATTTGAACTCGCCAAGGATATGGTCTGCCAAGTAGTATTATTGATCCGCATCTCGTTCTTGTCTGACCTAGACCTGTTAGCACCACGACCCTGTGACATGCTATAAGCCAGCGTAGAAAACTCGGCAGGGCTGATGTTGGTAATCTCGTCAATCGTAAACGGCAGGTTATTCATAATCCCTAGGTGCAGCATCTTGGCAGCTAGGGTGTCTTTCCATATCGCAGCCAACCTATCAGGGTGTCCGTACACGCTATTACACATATACAAAGCCGTAGACTTACCCGTGCCTGACTCTTTGTGAATCAGGTTTATGATTGCTCCGCTATGACCAGTGAATCTAAGAAGCGGCGCGCCAAACGCAGTAAGCGCAGCGAACGCATGGGGTTCTAGTCCTGGTGCACCATACAGGTTAAACACTTCTTTCCATTTTTCTAGCGTACCCATGGGGTGCATGACCTCGGTAAACTGCCTTGTGTTTGCAGAGGGTGGACTGTGGAACGAGCCGTCTTTGCTAATCTCTCTATCGCCAATAATAAATTTGCTGTTCTTATCCGCCCAGCCAAATTGTGTCCTCATTAATTCTGCCCTTCCTTTATATTGCAACTCTTTAATAAATAACATTAAAAACGCCATCAACTGATCCATCTGCTTTGGCATACCCGCCACACCTTTGGTCGATAGCGCTTCACGTAATCTCTCTTTTACTGCCACGGTAGAAAGCGGAATAGTAAACTCCCGCACACCGTCTTTAGGCAAATGCAGTCGTAATAACACCAGCTCACCAACCGATGGGTCTGGGTCGTGCATGCGTTTTACAACATATAAATCATGTTCATACACACAAATTGGTTCTGCTTCTTCCTCGTCTTTGGGTGATATATAAATACCGCCGTTTTTCCCACGGAAGTATGGGTATGGGTACGCAGGTATCTTGTATGTAGCTACTGCATCTAGCTCTTCGGTATCGTGTACTTCTGTATCTTCTGCTTTTACTATTTCTCTACCTAATGCAATAGGCGAACCGATGCGCCCCTTCCACTGGCAACCCTCGCAACCACCTGGGTTATTCTTCTCAAACGTACTGCAACGCTGGGCAAACGCTGTATGGCTAGCTTTCTCCTCGGTATCCTCGGGGGAGTACTCGGGATGCCTCTCTGAAATCTTATGGATTGCAGTTTCTCTGTCTACACAACGGTGCGCAATAGATAGCGCATTGAACCACATGGGTTCGGATACAGACTCTTGGTTTTGATATTGATACAGTAACTGTGCACACCCTTCACCGTTTGCACTACGGATCATGATTTTGCTAAACCGAGACACGGTGTTAGCAGCCATGGCTTTTTGTAACTCACTTAACTCTTTGGGCGCAGTAGGTTTCTTCGGTGCTTCTTTGACACCCAAAAGGTTCTTAAATGTTTCGTAATCTACATCTGGTGCATCAGAGATTATCTCTACTGGCTTAGGTGGATTGTCTTTAAAGTTCAGTGTGCCAGGGACTCTAAGCACCCTAGCTATCTCAAATACACTTGCATCGACATAAAGGTTATGCAATACGCACAGCTCATTCAAACGATTAGCAACTGGCTCCCATTCTTCCCGAGTAATAGGTTCGGTAAGAGGCCAGTACGCATGGATACCCCTACCTGAGTTAACAAGTAAAGGCTTGGGTAATCCGATTAATTTGCAGAATCCTTGCAGGGCTTGAAGACCCGCTACTTGGTCAACGTATCCATCAGGGCGATTGGTCTTTGGATTTACTTCTGCTTTTGCTTCACCACAATCCAAGTCAAGCCAAAATGCCTTGAGGTCTTTTACGTTTTCTTTTTTACGATTTAAATCAGTCTCAAACTTAGCGACACCAAAATAAACATCCCTGCCTTTGGACAGAAAATCTTCTACGTGCTTATCGAATTCTTCTCGTGTTTGAACAAGTTCTTGTATAGCAGACTTACCCTTTAAGCCAAGCACGGTCAGCCACCCTTCGGGGCTTTGCACTCTGTTTAATAGGTCAATGTTTGCCATTCTCGTCTCGTTGTTAGGGGGAAAAAAGGGGGGACTACTCCCCCCTCACCTTCCGGTGATGCTCTTTATTACTTACTAAGTCTATTAGCTATAAGCTTGGTAATACTTTTAGTTAGCTCCGGCTTAGGATCGTATGCTCCAATAAACCAGTTGTACACCGTTTGCCTACTAACATTCAACATAAATGCTATATCAACAACTGGCACACCCTTCTTTATTGCAGCTCTACCCAGCGCAACCCCAAGCCTAGTACTACTAGCTTTTTTGTTCAGCTCTATAGTTTTAGCACTATAGCCGTAGCTCATTATTAGCTATCCGACCAAGCGTTAACTACATCTGCTAACTTTGCTTTAGGTGCAGCGGGTGGCACTTCGGCTTTCTTAGCTCGCTTAACAACGGGTTCATCAACTACTTCAGGTTCAGGGTCTGCTTTAGCTGCTGGTGGCAACTTAACAACACCGTCTTGCTGAGCTACAGTCAACTGGATAACCCGCTTAGACTCTTGAGTAGCTTGCGCTGCTTCAACAACATCAATCTCCTCGTCAGTCAAATGACGCACAGGGGTGAACTTAAGCACGTCAGCCGTCTCATTCTCGTCAAATGCAATCTGAGTAATGATGCGGTCAATGCTCTCGCCGTTAGCTGGCAAGAACTTAATGTAGCTCTCAAACGGATGCGTATTACCAACACCCTTACCAAACAACGACTTGGCAGGGATATTAAATTGGTAGATGTCGCCACTCATATCGTTCTCAAGCAACAAGGCGATACGGCGATTAAAGCGGCATGCACGACCTTTGCCATTAATGCCTGAGCCCTCTATGTTTTGTGGGCAGTTAGCGCAGCTTGTGGACTGTGGGTTTGCAGCCTTGGCATCAGGTACATCACCTAGATTAGACCAGCAGTCTGGTAGCGTTGGCGCTGCATCAGGATCAAACGCAGTAGCGTAAAACTGACGAGACACTTTTGGCAGTGCATTAATAACGATGACGTTTAAGAAGCCATCCTTAACCTTACCAGCTTCCTTGCCGTTTACGATCCTACGGAAGACACCTTTAGACATGGTAATACGACGGCTTGTACCGCCACCACTATCCGCAAGTGCTTTGGATAATTCACTAACCTCACGATTAGTTGCTACTGAGTTTTGTTGTTGAAAAATAGAAATATTGCTCATGCTTTGCTCCTTCTAACGACCACGGTGTATTTTCTGTCTGCTTGTAAACCAGCAGGTAACAGTTCGGGATTCTCTTCGAGAAACTGCTTAAGATTGGTTTGATGCAATCTTTTCTCGAGCAGGGGATAGGCATCGTGTTCTTGTATGAACTGATACATAGAATCCCAATCAGTCGTCCAGTACCGTGTATCCACTTTACGAATGATTGTCCCTGCTGGTGTTTTAATGCTATCTGCATTGTTGTCACGACATACTTCAAGCATTTTTTCTGCAAGCAAGTCTTGTTGAGCCTTAAGCTCTTCGTCTTGTTGCTCGAACTTCTCCTTCAATTCAGCCCGCTTGTCACGAATCTTTATATAGATTTCGGCAAGCTTGTCTGTTGCTATATCTGCTACATCATTCATTTTTAGCTCCTTCTAACTACGAACCACTAGTATATCAATGACTTTGACAATGTCAAGCTATTTCTTCAATTTCTTGTCTGTATAAGTCAATTATTTTTGTGTGGCTATCTATATTATTTTGTAACATCTTGTACAGCCGTGCCTCTACTTCACTGCCTTTGATATGCACAACAGTCATGGGGTTCTTTTGCCCTGGGCGGTTGATACGTGCATTAGCTTGCAAGTATGTTTCTACGCTGGTCACAGGAGCATACCAAATGATTACATTAGCAGCAGTTAGTGTTAACCCGTGAGATGCTGCTTGTGGTTGAATTATCAAGACTCTGATGTTCTCTGTCTCTTGGAAGTCTTTAATTATTTCGTGTCTTTTATTTACAGGTACTTGTCCATTGATAACTCCGCAGGTGATATTAGCTGCGGTTAAGTAAGTTCTTAGCAGTTCTATAGTATGGGTAAACGGAACAAACACCAGGACTTTGTGTGAAGCCTCGTTGATAACCTCTTCAATAACCCGTAGGCGGTTGGATACGTCAAACTCAATGACTTCTTTAGTATCGGTATATACCGCACCGCCGGAGATCTGCAGTAGCTTGTTGATGTTGGTAGCTGCATTCACCGAAGTAACCTGCTCTCCATCTGCATGTATTAGCATTTGTTGCTTGAGCAATTTGTAATACTTCATTTGCTGGGGGGTAAGCGGGGCATCCCGTTCTACGAAGGTTAGGTCAGGTAAGTCTAAGCACTGATCTTTCTCAAACCGAATAGCAGGTTGTAACACTTTATGCACAACGGATTGAGCTTGGGGTTTGGGTATCCAACGATATGTGCCGACCTTGTACATGACTTGGTCACGGAATTGCCCATAGAATTTGGGGGTGTTATCAGGATTGATAAGCTTGGCTAGGCCAAATGCGTCTACGGGTGATTGTGCTGCTGGAGTACCAGTAAGCATCCACATACCCTTAACTTGAACAGCTATGTCTCTAAGTGTCTTCCATCGGGTTGTCTGTGCATTCTTATAAGCGCTTGCCTCATCAACTACGATTAGGTCAAACCCACCCTTTAGGACTTCTTCTTTGACGATGTCTACTCCATCAAAATTAATGATGACAAACTCAGCATTGTTGGCAAGAATCTTTTTGCGTTGGGCTGGGGTGCCGTGGGCTACGTCGCATGTGCGGTGAATTGCAAACTTAAATAAGTCTTGTTGCCATGCCGACTTCATGATGGACAAGGTGCAAATCACAAGCACACGACGGATGACACCGAAGTTTAGTAGGTAGTCGGCTGCCCATATTACGCTAGCGGTTTTACCTGTGCCTTGCTCATTAAAGCAAAATGCTTTGCGGTTAAGCGTTAGAAACTCAGAAGTCTGCTTTTGATGCGCAAAGGGCTTATATTTACCAGGCCAGTTGTAATCCGTTAGGATGCTATTTTTTGCTGACATTCCGTTTGACGGAGTGGTCTGAGTTCCTACTGAACGACCTGTTGTTGCTAGCGGATTTAACTTTGAGATTACCCCTAGAACTTGTTCCCCCCTTGCTGAGAGGCTTTGCATGATCGACGTCTTTTCCATCGCCCTTATGTACCTTTCCTTCTTTCATTAGCTCCGCACGGGCAGCGTTACGCTTTGCCCTGTTTTTTATTTGTTCGGGTTTACCCTGATACTGTTCGTATTCTTTTTTGTATGGTCTAGGTTTGTTTACGTATGGCATTTTGAGGTTTTTCCTTACGAAGTTTAGCCCCTACATTATGGCTCTCAAGAGCGTCTTTAATCAAGTGCATACCCCATTCCGCAGCGCATTCCGCATGCATACTAAGTGTTACATAATAGTGCCCATACTTTTCTGTGTAGTCCGAAGGATTTGCAACGACTGCTAATTTAGCTAATGGACTTAAGTTACTTTCAAACTCATCTTTAGCTAGGTTTACACCATCCCAAAAAACGGCATCTTCTGACCTAAGTATTTTTCTATTTCTACAGGAAGGGTATACACACATGCAAATTTCGGTTTCACCTCTATACCCGTCAAACTCCCCTTTTTCCTCGTTTAATTTTTTACCTGCAGGTATACCTTTACTAAAGCTCATCTGCGTCTCTCCTTATAGTTATGGCAAGTCTTGACGGGGCACCAACCGCATAACGGACCCGCTACTGCGTTCCATACACCTGTTTCCATGGCTTTCTCAAGCCTCTCCAAGTCAAACCGCACATGGGAAAAGTAAGCTAGCCTGTGCTGTGAACTGTGTTCTTTATTAATAAACTCGTTACTTACTACAAATATCAACGCAGACTTAAGACTATTAAGTTGGGGGTAGTGTGTAAAGATCGCCGCCGCTAATAAATCTAACTGTTTTAAGTCTGCATACTTGGCATTCTTACTGCTCTTGTAATCAACCAAATAACCTTCATCGCCATTAATAATTAGTAAGTCTGCAATACCTCGATACCAAACATCTTTATCAAAGAACCCACAAGGGTTTAGTTTATTACCCTTGTTAGATATACCTAACTGAAGTTCACAATACTTATCGCCTGGGATCTTCTTTAAGGCATCTACTGTATCTTGAATAAACGCAAACTGGGGTGGGATGGGTGTGCCGTCCTTGATGTAGTCTTCCGCAGCTTTATGAAGAGCCTTACCATATATGGTCGCCTCGTTATCTTCTTCCTTGACATCCTTTGCCACACGGGTGTGGTAATACTTCTTTGGACATTGCTGGAATGTTTTCAAGCTACTATAAGACCAAGCTGGCATATTACCTTCCGTATTTGGGGGCGCAAGTTACGTCAACTGGGACGTCTGCAAGCATTCCGTTTATCTTACGACGAGACATAATCATCACTGGTCTGAGCCCGCTTTCTTGGCACTCAGATACCGCTAAGATTACCTGACTTCTGCTCATTTGTGGAAGTTCTTTTTCCACCATAAGTCTTGTCTCAGGTATGTTTGATGTATCCAAGTGGGATGAGGAGCATGCTCCTAACAACCCACACATTAACAACGCTAGTTTTTTCATTTGCTTCTCCTCTTCGATGAATACTTAGCCTGTGAAATCTTTGCTAAGCAGTGAGAACATTTCCAGCGTCTGATTGGTCGATGCCTACTACCAACAACAAGCATTTCACCACCAATATCAGGCTGATAGCTAGTACAACTTGAGCAATATTTCTTCCCACCACTAAGCACCTTTTCTGTTATATCGTCTTCTAGGTTTAACTGCCGCAATTCCAAGTTCTTCTCCTTTTTCATTCGCTTCAATCATGCCGTCGGCAATCTCCCACGCTTCTTTAAACTCCCAAACACTACCTCTGCTTATGAGTCCAAGCATGGCAAATCCAGCGAACATGATACGCATATGTTCTTTATCCTGCTCAGTCATGTATTCCCGCCTCTCTTAGCTTATTTCGTAACCGCTGACACTCGGCTTGTACCACATGCAACTGCTCGTTAACGATGTGTAGCTGATGTCGTAGCATTGCTTCCGTATCTTCTTTATCTTGTAACGACACTAGCCCGGCAAAAGGTATAGGCTCTACACTTGCTCCGCTATCCACAATATGCGGAGGCGCAGCGTTTTTACGATCTTCAGTAGTAAAAGTAGTCATTTCTCACTCGCTTTTTTTAGTATTGCTCTAGCAAACTTATGCTGATTAAAAATAGCTTGTTCTCTTTCAGGATAAACCCAGCATTGTTGTGCTATATCGTTTATTTCCTCATCACTTAACTCTTTTATTTGTGGTGTGGTGTAGAGTGGAATCCAGCCTAAATCTTTTGGATGTTGTTCTGTGATTGTGTATTCATAGCCAAGTTCAGGGCAAACATAATATTTACCATCAAACCACGCTACTGGTTCAGAATTTGGGTGTGTCGCTTTTAGCAATTCTTCTTCTAGTTCATCAACATTTTTTGACAACTCCGCTATGCGGTCTGCTTGTTCTTCAACTTTTAAAACCATTCTGTTAGCCATAGCCCTTACTTCTGCCAGTTCAGAATTATTAGTCCCACCCCAAGCCGTATTGAAGCCGTCTTTTAAAGCCTGTATTTCGTCTGCTTGTTGGCGTAGCATATTGCAAGTTTTGAATATGGTTTTATCTAGGTCGGTATATTTGTCTTCCGTCATAAACTCACTTAATTCTTTTG
>JACCEB010494885.1_pt1 | contig 17407 bp, 19 predicted proteins | sample 7454761 | NCBI WGS metagenome assembly JACCEB01 (sample SAMN15323454, study PRJNA562643) | freshwater metagenome | isolation source: river surface water | place: USA:Blue River Watershed | collected 2017-08-18 | reverse complement strand
TAAACCAAAGTCCTAAAAAATAAATTCAGAGACTGCTCAATGGTTTTAGCAATTTTAAGTTGGTTTCGTTCCTCGGTTTTAATCATTTCTTCTTTAAGGTTGACCCTTATGTAGAAAATAATGACTCCAAGTAAAATGAATAATGAGGATAAAACCAATATAAGTGGTTTAGTTTTTAAGAGTTTCATTTTTCTCGTCTTTAAGTTCTTTTAAAACAGAAAAGGCATTCATCACGGCAGGAAAACCACAATATACGATCAAATGGACAAAAATATCTTCGAGCTCTTCAAATGTTCCCCCACAATTAATGAATCCACGCATATGAATCTTTAACTGTTCATGCTTTCCCAGAGCTACAAGAGAAGTTACTGTGATCATGCTTTTTGATTTAAGATCCAGACCAGGACGGGCCCAAAATTGGTCATAGGCAATTTCTTGAATCACCTGATTCAACTTGGGAGATAAGGAGTCTAATCTTCCTACAAGTTGCTCAGAATAATTCCCGTAAAGTTTCTCAATCATTTCAGACTTTTTCATTTTGACCTCACAAAAGGACGCCTCTTAAATCAAATCTGAAAGAGTTATGGAACTTAATTTCAGGGAAGTATGTATTTATTTCAATTCTGAATTTGTCGAAAAGGTAGACGGTACCTTTTCGACGGGCGATTTTTTACGAAGCAGCTGTCTTCTTTGGTTTAACTGTTAGCTCGAGTCCAATAGCATTAAGAATGGCGACAAGATTTTTATGCGTAGGATTTCCATCTTCTGACAGCATTTTATAAATCGTTTGACGACTAAGCCCTGACTTTTCAGAAATCTCACCCACGCCGTAAGCTTTTACAACATCCCCTAGGGCCACTTTCAAATATTCTGAATCATTCTCCTCTATCGCTTCGGAAATAAAATGACATGCAAGGAGGGGGTCTCTTAATCTTTCAATTAAATAATTATTAAATAAAGTGCCTTTACTCATGTCTCATTCCGATTTTTGTACTCACGCCAAAATATTTTTGCTTTTAAAATATCTTTCTCTTGGGAAGATTTATCTCCACCTATAAGCAAAATGATTAAGTCTCCATAATCGTCAATTCCAAAATAAATCCGATAACCCGGACCAAATGCAATTCTTAATTCTCCGACACCATCACCAAGACTTTTATGATCTCCAAAATTTCCATTTTCCGCTCTTCTAATTCGAGTAAGGATCTTGGCAAGACCAGCTTTATCTTTAAGGGCATCGATCCACTCTCGAGCAGGTTCTTTCCTGTCTTTCGTGAGGTAAAAACGAGCATTTCTTATTTTAGCCTCCATTACAAATGTAACCTTTATTCTATTTTCTGTAAACTGCAGTAGACAAATATTGTTCAAGTATCTGATATTCTGATTTCACAGATCAATCTCTATGCATCTCCAGATACGGAAAAAGTACGCTCACTAATATGGAAAATCAATCTCAATAAGGTGCCAGGTTGGAAGTGAGGCTTAAGGCGAAAAGGTCAAAAAGGTAGACGGTACCTTTTCGACCATGATTACGATACGAGGCTGAGTTCCAGTCCCGTGTATTTTGATTTGGGTATTAATCCACCTCTGGAATTACCAGATTTTTCAATGGTAATGAGATCCAAATTGGCGAGTTTTTTAATATCGCTATGAACGTTTTTGAAATCTCTACCTAGACCTTTAGCTAAATCATAAATTGATTTCGGATGATGGTGGTTGAGGTAAATTAAAATTTCGACTCTATTCTTAGTGAGTATCCGCATGAAAGATTTCACACTACTAAAAACGACTTCATTCTCGGGCTGAATCATTTTTTTCTGACCCTTCATGGCGGCCATGAATTCCTTCTTCAGTTGCTTTCGAGGTTTAATGATTATTTTTAAATTATTGGATTTCATATTTTGACTTCCCACACTTTCAATTCTACCACAACCTCTGAGTCCAAGTGATCATGGGTAACAAAAATCTTTGAATAATAAATAATGGTAGCTTCCGCCATATATTAACCCAAAAGTAGAAATTTAATGAACCTCCCTGTTTTAAAAAAAATAAGTCCCATTTATGTAAAAGGTACGTGACACCTTTTCCCTTGACTTGGTATTCTGATACCTATGACAAATAAAATGAATATGGTGACGAGTGCGGCTTTGTTCTTTCTTGCGGCGGGAATTTTTACTTCGGTAACAATACTCTCTGCTTATCAAATTCTCTTCACCCTCTCTCTTCTCTACTTTTCTTTCATTGCCTTCAAAGAAAAAACCATTCATCTACCAAAAAGTGCTTATTGGCTTATCGCTTTCACGGTCGTGGCCCTTTTAAGTCTTGTTGTAAATTTTGACCTTATCCCCAAACCATCAAAAAATTTTGGCCGACTGAAGTATTTTATTTATGGAGTCGGAGGGATTTTTGTTTTGAGGGCGTGGCTAAAAGGGACAAGCGACAAAGTAAAAAAAATTGTCTCACATACATTCCTATATGCCATTGCAATCGCCGGGGCTTATGCCAGTATCAAATTCCTCGTCTCCAATGAAGATAGAGCAAGGGGATTCACGGATACTCTTAGGTATGGTTACGGCTCATCAATGGTGCTTTTGATCCTACTTGGTACGATTCTTCATCGTTCAAAAATGGGAAGTTGGTTCAACGTCAAATTGGCAATGGTGGCTTTTATCCTCGGCTTCATAGGATTATATTTTACTTATAATCGTGGATCATTATTTGCTTTTTTATGTGGATTACCTTTTTTACTTTATTTCTATAAACCTAAACTTGGCCTTAGCCTTGGTGGCTTGGCGGTAGTTGTCGTCCTCGGTTTGATGGTCAACTATCTCTTTGGATCAGCAAATTTTAATTCTCGTTTTTTAGTTAATAAGAATAATCCATCGGATCACATCAGAAGAAGTCAGTGGAAAGCCGCTTTAATTGCGACAAAGGAAAAACCTGTTCTTGGTTGGGGACTCTCAAACTTTCATTCCCAATTAAACAGAATAAAAATCGAAAATGATTTAGATGCTAAAGACTATAATGACGCTCATGCCCATAACTTATTTCTTGAGGTAAGCTCTGGAACGGGACTGATAGGTCTCTTTATTTTTATTGGTTGGGTTTTAAGCTGGGCCTGGGAAGTTTTTAAGGCCGGAGGCTTAATTAGAGCATTAATCATCCCTTTTGGTGTTTCTTTTGTCGTTGGTAGTCAGTTTGAGGTTACATTTGATGCTAATAATGCATCCATGATTTTCTTCTTCTACTCTTTAAGCGCCTTTTTGACCCTAGACGCTAAAGAGACAGTTTAGTAGCATGCCCTAAAATTATATTTTTGGGACTACTATGCTATCCGGTCGAAGCCGCTCTCTAGAGATTGCTGACAAATTTATAGATCTTTTACTCATCAACATTGCTTGGTGGGTGGCATATTTAATTCGATTTGAAAGCCAATTAATTCATGCCCAAGCTGGACTATTCACGTGGTACTTAAAATACTCAGCTTTAATAACTATTTTAAATTATTATTATTTTAAAAGCCTCGGTGTCTACGGCAAAAAATCGATTACGACTCTTGCTCAGGATTTACTTTGCGTAATCAAGGCAAATACCATTTCATTTTTAATCTTCATCATCTCTGTTTATTTTCTTACAGAGCACAAGCTGTCTCGACTTTTCATCATTTTATATTTTTTAAGCTCTTCGTTTTTAATCATCATTTATAAGCTGGCCCTTCGTCGCTACCTAAGAATTCAAGGGAAGCAAGGTCGTAATTTAAAAAACCTGGTTCTTGTTGGGAACTCCAAACAAATCCAAGACTATGCTCAAAAAATAAAAAAACATCCAGAGCATGGATTTAAAATTGTTAAATGGTTTACTTCAGAAAATGAATTATCCCAATTATCCATTCATCAATTCGAAGAGTTTGCCCCTGACACTATTGTTTTTGGTGTCGAGAACAAAAATTATCATCTCATCAATGACTTGCTAGTTGACCTCAACAACTCACTCATCGAAATTATTGTTCTTCCAGATTTATCCTACTCCCTCGTTGGATATCAGGTTGTAGATATCATGGAAGCAACTCCAGCTATTTTGATCAATGAGCCCAACTTAAAAAGCAGAAGCATCATTATAAAAAGAATTTTTGATATCGTGTCTTGCTCGATCGGCGTGATCCTCATTTCTCCTTTACTCTTCTTATTAGCGATTATCATCAAGTTAACCTCAAAAGGTCCTGTCCTCTATGGCCAGGTTCGTATGGGTCTTGATGGAAAAGAGTTTAAGATGTGGAAGTTTCGCTCAATGACTGTTGGTGAGTCCAATAAAGAGGGATGGACAGTCAAAAATGATCCACGAGTCACCCCGATTGGAAAAATAATCCGAAAGACTTCTCTGGATGAACTTCCTCAGCTCTTTAATGTCATCTTAGGGGATATGAGTTTAGTTGGGCCAAGGCCTGAAAGACCTGTTTACGTTAATCAATTTCGTCACTCTATACCAACTTATATGCTTCGCCATAAAATGAAAGCTGGTATTACTGGCTGGGCGCAAGTGAATGGCTGGCGTGGTGATACAAGTATAGAAAAAAGAATTGAATGTGATCTTTATTATATCAAAAACTGGTCCCTCTGGATGGATCTATGGATTATTCTCATGACCTTCTACAAGGGCTTCGTGAATAAAAATGCCTACTAGGATTGTTTATGCTGGATCTAACGATTTCTCTTTGTATCTATAATCCAAATCATGAAGACCTTAAAAAACTTTTTCATTCAATCAGTTTGCAACAGGGAGTCTCTTACGAAATTCTTGTGTGCGACAACTCTCCAAATGTTTCTGATCTGAGTTATTCTCCCCTTAAACTCGATTATAAAAAAAGCATGATCAATTTGGGTTATGGCAGGGCCCATAATGAAAACCTAAAAAGAGCACAACCCTCAAAGTATTTTCTTGTGATCAATCCAGACATTTATTTTGATGATCCCCATTTTTTAAAGAATATACTTAATCGAATGGAAAGTGCTCCAGAGATTGGTCTTTCAAGCATTCGTCTTCTCAATCCAGATGGTACGACTCAAGACATGCACCGACTGCTGCCTCACCTCAGTGATATCGCCAAACGATTCATTTTTCAAAAGCTTAAGATTTATAATCCTCAGACTCACAAATACACTTTGAACCACATTGATAAAACAAAAGATTTTATATGTCCGAGCATTGGTGGTTCATTCATGTTGTTCAGGACAGATCTCTATAAAGAACTAAATGGCTTTGATGAAGAGATTTTTCTTTATTTTGAAGATATCGACATTTCAAGAAGGGCACATTTTGTCACAGGCGGAACGAATACTGTTTTTGGTGAATTGACTGCTTATCATGCATGGGGACGTGCCGGTTATAAGAATTTTGAAATATTCAAGGTTCACATTCTTTCAACGGCCTATTACTTCCAAAAGTATGGTGTCTTCAAGGACGGGTTTGCGAAGAAAACAAATGAAAAACTTTCTTCCTAGTTTTATAAAAAGTGGACTTGGAGTTATCCTTTCCGCCATCTTTGGTCTTCTACTTCTTCGATTAATCTCCCAAGATCTAGGTGTTGAAGGGATTGCTATCTTTGGTATTTACAGACAATTTATTCAGTTTTGTACCGTTTTCCTTTCATGGGGAAATGGTTTTTCCATCATTGAAAGTTATTCCAAATCAAGCAATAAATCAGAGTTTACAACGATCATCTTCAAATACACACTGGCAGTGACTCTAGGCTTGGGCCTCTTTATACTTTTGATCCATCAACCTATCACTGAATTGCTTTTTGCCGATGAATCAAAAAGCTATTTAATTCTTCTATCTCCTCTTATATTTTTAGGCTTAGCAAATTATAGCTTCTTTAGGTTTATCCTTACGGCAGAAAAAAATCTTCTTTTATCAAGCCTGCTGCAAGCCTTACCTTTCATTTTGATGCTCATTTCTTTTAAACTATCTGCAGATTTCTCTTTAATCTTTTTATTCTCTTATCTTGTTTCGGCTTTGATAGCCTTTGTTGCCTGGCGATTTAAATCACCTACTCAACTTGATTATAACTTTAAATTCAAACGTCTCACTGAATTTGAAAAGACTTCAATCGCGACCATCATTACCGGAGCCGTTGGATTCTTTAGTCCTTTAATTGTAAAAGCCATAAGCGTCCATTACCTAGGTCTTAGCCAGACTGGAGTCATTGAAGCAGAGTTCAGCTTAATATCATACTTTACCCTGGCCATCATTTCAGGACTTGGAACCTTCTACCTTGGTCAAGTATCAGAAGCTCCGACGGACATCAACCTAAGAGAAAAAACTTTTTTATTCCTTATTCCAATAACGGCAATTGCGCTCACTGTACTTGTCTTGTTTCAAGATTTCTTTTTGGGGATCTTATTTGGTAAAGAAATTCTTCAGTATCAACCTAGCCTATCTCTTTTTGCGATTGGTGAATTACTAAGATGTGCCAATTGGTTTTTTATTTTTTCAATGATTGGCCTAAGCTATAGAAGAACCTACATAAAATTAGATGTCATCTCAAACATGACTTACATCATAATTTCCTTAATTTTAGTACATTATGTGCAATCCATCACGAGCTTAAGGTTGAGTTACCTACTGTTTCAATTGATTTACCTTATTCTCAATTTGCGTTATTGTTCAAAAAATAAAATAATCAAAACAAAAACTGCAATAATTTGTATGATTCTTTCAGTTTTACTACTTTTGCCAGTAAGCCTAGGAAAGGTTTTTTAATGGATAGAAATGAACTCAAAGTTGATGAAAAACTTTTGAATTACCATAAGTATTTATTGAAAAAGAGCTGGCGCGGGGATCTTTACCGTAAATTTGCTCTTTATCCTGCCATCAGCAAGCGGCTTGTTGGCAAGGCCCTTGATGTTGGTTGTGGAATTGGAAATTTTCTCGCTTTTAGACCTAATACAGTCGGAATCGATGTTAACGAATACAATGTGAATTATTGTAAAGAGCGTGGGTTTCCAGAGTCTTATCTTGTTGGTGAAGAGCCGTGGCCATTTCAAGATAGTACTTTTGACAGTGCGATTCTAGATAACGTCCTTGAACATTTAACTGAGCCCCTACCACTTTTAAATCAAATCAAGAAAGTACTAAGGAAGAATGGACGTCTTGTTATTGGAGTACCTGGACCAGCAGGGTTTGCCTACGATTCTGACCATAAAATTTTTTACTCAGATGAGTCTCTAGAGACATTAATGAACTCAATCGGATTCAAGAGAGTTGAATCTTTTCATATGCCAGTTCGTTCTAAATTCTTAGAAAATAAAATGAGACAATATTGTTATTTCTCTGTTTTTGAAAAAGTGGATGAAGTATGAAGCCCATTTGTTTTAAAAAATTCATATCTGATCTTGCTACAAAAAATTGGCTTATTATAGGCAAGGGTCCTAGTTTTAATGATATCGATAAAGAAGATCTAAGTTCATTTCAAACAATTTCTCTTAATCACGTCATCAAATTAAAAAAGGTCATGTACTCCCATTTCATTGACTACGATGCATTTTTAGACTGCCAAGATTCCGTCCTGGAGAATGCAGAGTTTCTTGTCATGCCATTTTATCCTCATCTCAATAATGAGGTCTCCAAAAAATCAATTATTGAATTTGCTCAAGAAAACAAGATTCTTAATAAACTCTTAAATGAAAAAAGAGTCCTTTCTTACGATCTTATTAGTTCGAAAATTAGGACTCCAGAACTTCTTTTGATTGATGGCTTATTTTTCAGCGGAGAAGTTGTCATTAAGCTGCTAGCAGCTTCTGGTGTCACAAATATTTTAACGGCAGGAATTGATGGAGGGCAAAGTTACTCTCACGCATTTTCGGATTTGAATGAAAAAACGCTCTTAAATAATAATCAGACAACATTTTCAATTCAAAACCAGGAAATTTCTCGCACTATTATTCATTACAACCTCAATCTTCAACGGTTCAAGGATCGACATCTAAAATATAGAGTTTTTGTTGGAGCTGAGGAAGGTCAAGAACTTGCTTTTAAGGTTTTGAAATATTCAATTCAGATAAATACTCCATGCACAGTTGAGGTTCATAACCTTGGAGTCCTCCTACAGGATAACCAGCTGTATAGACAATTTGGAGATTTTGCCCGTACCCCTTTCTCTTTTCAGCGTTTTTTTATCCCTGAACTATGTCACTTTCAAGGCCTTGCAGTTTATGTAGACTCAGACATGCAGGTTTTTTCAGATATTCGTGAATTGTTTTCTTATAATACTGATACAGGACTTTCATCTGTTCAAGCGACTCCTGGTCGAGATGAGCAAAACAGTGTTTTCTTGGTCGACTCTAGTAAAATTCGCTGGGATCTTCAAAAAATACTTAAGGCAATTCAAGAAGATGGTACCATCTACAAGCAAATCTTAAAGACTCTGGATGAAACCCCAATTGTGCGAAATATTCCTTATCACTGGAATTCACTTGAGCACTATTCCAATGAGACAAGATTAATTCATTACACAGACATGCCAACACAGCCCTGGATTTATGCCGGTCATAAACATGAGAACGTATGGCTTAATTCCCTCAATGATTCTATCCGTGAAGGGGTAGTAAATAGTGGTGAAATATTAAAAGGGATTAGGGCCCAGTACTTACGCCCAAGCCTCGCATGGGATGTATTACCAGATTTAAAGAAAAGAATACCCTCAATATTAAAACGAAGACATGATAAGAAATTTACTGCTCCCTATCTTCACTACCTCAATAAATGGCAAACCAAATGATATCTGTAGCCCTATGCACTTATAATGGTGAAAAATACTTAGCTCAGCAGATTGAAAGCATTTTGAACCAATCTGTCCAGGTCGATGAACTTGTCATCGTTGATGATAATTCGACTGACCAGACTGAAGAAGTTATTAAGTCCTACGCAAACAAATTCCCCATTATAAAATTCTTTAAGAACACCCCCTCTCTTGGAGTCATCAAAAACTTCGAACGAGCGATTTCGCTCTGCTCTGGAGACTATATAGCACCATCTGACCAAGATGATGTTTGGCTTAATAATAAAATAGAAAAGATGCTGGATGCTTTAAAGGAAAAAAAAGGAATGGTTTTTTGTGACCTTATTGTCGTCAACCAACACTTAGAAACTCTTCACCCATCATTTTGGGCTTCAAGTGGATTAAGAATTGGAGCGCCACAAGAATACTTAGGTCAACTAATTACTCAAAATTTTGTTACTGGCTGTGCCTGCATGTTTACTAAAGATATTAAACAGAAGGCGCTGCCCTTCCCGAACAATATTCCAATGCATGACTACTGGCTTGCCCTTGTTGCTGCTTGTGAAGATCAGCTTCACCGAGTACCTGAGGCACTTATCCAATACAGACAACATAGTAATAATGTCGTCGGTTCAGTACGCTACTCAAGAAATGCAGTTATAAAAAAAGTGATCTTTTTTTGGAAAATTGATTTTTACGCTCATCGACAACAGTACATGCAAAAATTAAATATGGTTCTTACGCTTACAGATAGAATGAGTGATCATTTAAAGTCAAATAAACTAAAAAAAGCAGTAAACATACTTAAGATTGGTGGACCTAAAGCAAATTATATTAGTCTAAAACAAGGAATTTTTCCTCGCCCCATCCTTAGAAGCGTTATCTTTCAATTCTACTTAATTCTAATTTGGTTTAATACGAACAAAAAGAGATAGGTCCTAATTGATGTCACCGAGGAAGGATTCCACAAGATCAGCTTCTGATATCGCTGTAGGTTTCCAATCATAACGAGATTGAAACTTAGAGCTATTTCCAACCACTTTTTCAGGCTCCCCCTCCCTTATTCTTGTCGGATCAATCATCATATTTATTTCTAGATTCAATTTGTCTGACAATAGATTCAATATTTTTCTTAAAGATTTTCCAAAACCGGATGAAAGGTTATAGATCTGCCTAGATTGACCGGAGTCCTCTACGACAGCAAGAAATGCAGCAATTAAGTCTTTCAACGCTCCTAGATCTCGAATCAAATCAACATTGCCAACAACTAAATCCATTTTATCACTATTTGATTTTTGAATTTCTAGCAACTGGGAATAGATTGATGGGAGAAAGAAACTTGGATCCTGTGTTTTATGAGTATGATTAAATAAGCGAAGGATGACAAAATCATGAATATGAGAAAGATTTTCCTGAATAATAAGTTCCGCAGCTCTTTTAGTTTTTCCGTAAATGTTAAAAGGCTTAATTAGAAAATCTTCATTAATTTGGGCTTCATTAGATGAAGCATAAACATGTGCAGAGCTTGGGAAAATCAGTCTCGAAGGGCGGGTCATTTTATTCATTTCTTCTACCAAAAGAAATGTTCCTAAGGTATTAACCTCGAATGCCTTCTTGCTATCTAATTCACATGCAACAACTGAGCTTATCGCAGCTAAGTGAATTATGATATCAGGCTCAAAGGATAAATTATCCCTAATATCAGCTAGGCTTGTAATATCTCCGGCAAAACTAATAACTTTATGCCCTTTCTCGAGCAATTTTTTGACAATGTACTTGCCGAGGAACCCCTCTGATCCAGTGACTAATACCTTCATTATAATCTAACACCTTTAGAAACAAGGTTCATGTCAGAATCAACCATCATTTCTACAAGCTGCTGAAAATTTGTTCTTGGTTTCCATCCCAAGTCCTTTCGGATTTTGCTTGAGTCACCGATGAGTAAATCAACTTCCGCTGGACGTTTGAAAGCGTCATCTATAACTACAAATTTTCTCCAATCTAAATTTACTCTATCGAAGGCCAACTCTACAAACTCTTGAACAGAATGAGTCACATCAGTTGAAACAACGTAATCCTCTGGTTTATCCTGTTGAAGCATTAACCACATAGCTTCAACGTAATCACCAGCAAATCCCCAGTCTCTTTTGGCATCAAGATTTCCAAGTCTTAATTCTTTTGCAAAACCATTCTTGATGAGAGCGACATGATAACTGATCTTTCGTGTAACGAATTCAACTCCTCGGCGAGGACTCTCATGGTTAAACAAAATACCACTCGAGGCATGCAAATTAAACGATTCGCGATAATTTACAGTTATCCAATGACCATAAAGCTTTGCAACACCATATGGAGAACGCGGGTAAAACATTGTGTTTTCATTTTGCGGGACAGCTTGGACTTTCCCAAACATTTCTGAACTTGAAGCCTGATAAAACCTTGCCTCAGGTGCAACTTTTTTCATCGCCTCTAGCATGCGTGTAACACCGATAGCAGTGAACTCACTAGTCAATACAGGCTGATTCCACGAGGTTTGAACGAAACTTTGCGCAGCTAAGTTATAAATCTCATGAGGCTTAGAGACAGAAAGTGCATCTATCAATGAGCTTTGGTCTAATAAATCACCAGGGAGCAATTTTAACTTTGGCAAGATTCCCTGTAATCGAGAAGTCACATCAGTACTTGATCTTCGAGTAACCCCATAAACTTCATAGCCTTTATCTAACAACAACTCTGCAAGATAAGAACCATCCTGACCAGTAATCCCAGTAATTAGTGCTCGTTTCATAATAATGTCCCATTTGTTTTATTTTCTAATCGTCTTAATTTATTTAATGACTTCAAATAACCATAATAATAATAAAGTGTTCCCGAAAAGCATAGGCCCCAAAAAGAAAAGTAATACGTTAAAATACTTCTGTATATTAAAGATAAAGTAAATGATTCGATGCCAGTTTTAACAGGGGTAAGATTATCATTTGAAATGTAGAATACATTATTAAGCATTGCTCCAATAGCACCAGCAACAACTACACCGAAAGAAAGATAAAAACCAAATAGATGGTATACACTAAGCTTAGAATGTTGAAAGTAGTTTAAAACGAAAAAAAGTATCGTTGTGCCTGAAATAAAATAAAAAAGACATTCTCGCTGCAACCTCAAGTGGCTTTGTAGAAAATAATGCCTAGGGGATTCATCTGCAAACATCTTAGTCATATTCAAATCGACCAAATGACGACTAATAAATACACTTACCCCAGAAGTAATTTGTCTTAAAGCTGCCAAAATAGAAATATATCCCTCACCAACAAGTGCTGCTAAAAAACGTTCAAACAAAACATCTACTTTAATAATTGTATTCAATCCGAGTTGAACTTTTGACTTGTTATAAAACGGTTTCAAGTAAAAAAATGTTAAATTCGAACTTGAAAAAAGTTGCTTCATAGAAAATGAAAGGATGATAAAGGCGATTAAAGACCTGCTAAAACTAAATAAAGGATATGCAGCAGGAGAAAGAGAGGCTTTTAAAAAAAAGCCCAGTATAAAAAAAACCAGAAATGTAAATGCTTCAACTTTATAAAAATTTATAAGTAGATTCTTTTTGAGGGCAACATTATAGAGGTAGGCCTCGGTAATCCCTGAAAAAGTTAATGGTCCAGAAATCAAGGCAAAATAGAGATAACTTCCATCATCCGTACTAAGTACGCTTTTAAAAATGAGACCAAGGGAGAAAAAAGAAATGATGGAAACAACGATGCCAGAAAATATAGAAATAATAAGAACAGTGCCTAGAGACTTATCTGAGTCATCTTCTTTAAAGAGAGAAAGATAAAATGATGAAACAACCGGTGAAATTATGCGGACGGCAAATGCAGAAAAACTAGTGGCTGCAAAAACCTTATCCAACTGAGCATTAATGGGGAAAATTATAAAAGGTAAAAAAGAGAAAACTGAGCTTATCACCAAAGATGCAATCCCATAAGCTCGGCCTGAAGCTATATACTGCTTCGATCGATCTAAAATAAATTTAAGTGAGTCTTTACTCATTTGAAGCCTTCATTCTTGCCTCAATGAGTGCCGAAAGATTATCCCATGAATATTGAAGTACACTTTCTCTCGTTTTGAAGTCAGACTCTAAAGCTTTAAAGATGATAGCCTTTATCTTTTGAACGTCATTAATTTCAACTGGCAACAAGAAGCCATTATAGCCATCCTTAATAACATCACTTGCAAAACCAGTATTCGTGACAACAGGAACGGTATTACAGAACATACTTTCAATTAAAGGAATAGGGCCACCTTCAATTTTACTTAGCGATAAAAAAACCTTCATTTGATTATAATATGCCGGGTATTCAGTATATTTTGGAGATTCCAGTCGAACATTTTTGAGCGATATGAGATCATCAAATTTAGTCCAAAGATTCCAATTTCGCCCAAGTATTAAAAACTCTAATTCAGGACAAGACTTAATCAATTCTAAAATTAATTCAGGATTTTTCCTCTCATAAAAAGCCTGAGATAGTCCTATATACCGACGTTCAACGTTCTTATCAGTAAACATTTCTGGATCAGCAGCACCCACAGCAAGAACCAATCTATCCTCTGCAACTCCATACTCACTTAACACCTGGCTACTTTTAGAGTTCATTATAAAGACAGTGTGACAGAATCGAAGAGCGCCCAGACCTTTTTTTTCTAACTTTGTAAGTTCAGGATTTGTGTGAGTAAAAAAGACATAGCATTTTTTAGTAATCAGCGATGGCTTTAAATTTAAATGATGTAAAAACAAGGAATAGTGGGAGAAAAAATAATGCTCGGAATTAGGTAGCGAATCTGGCCCTGAAAATATAGTAGAATTAAAACTCATTCTCACCATCAATTCTCTACAAATTGCTTCTAATATCCAGCCACCGGCATTGGGGCCCAGAACGAAAGTAAGTGAATTTTTATTAAATTCTTTATCTCTATCAAAAAAGCTTAAAAATGATAAAAAATAGGAATAAGTAGATAACGGCAGGACACTTAAAATTCTTCTAAAAATTTTCTGCCTAAGTCTTCTCATTTTCAAGGCTCAACTTCAATGATCGCAAGTAAGGTCATTTTATGTTTTCGTATTAAGAAAAAGCGAAGAATCCTAGACAGGAATTTCTTGAGAAATGAGCTAGAAAATCCAAAAGACTCTAATATAAAAGGTATTGGGTCTATCGGATTTATAAAACTTATTTGAAATTTTGAGCAACCACATTTCAAGAGAAGTTCGCTCAAAGAATCTTTTGTAAAGAAATTCACATGTGTTTTATCTATCCAATGGTTGTAAATCAAACCACTACTTTTCATACCTTGAGACAATTCACAGTTAGGGACAGTTAAAAGAATCCTTTTTTTAGCAACTCTTCTTAACTCTTTTAGAAGTAATTCAAAATCTTGAATATGTTCGAGGACTTCAAAGCAGAACAATGTATCAAACTGATCGTCTTTAAAATCTTTTAGCCCCTCTCGGAGGTCACAAATATGAAAACGAGTACGATCTCCAGACCAACTACTAAACTCAATATAATCACAACCCTTGATATCCATCTGTTTGGAATAATAGTTAACATACTTTCCATTCCCACAGCCGACATCCAACACAGAACCCACGGCGTATTTTTCAATAGCCTTTACTCTATCCGCATTTAGTTCTCTTAAGTTGTAATCAGGATTCACAAATAACGACCTTCATCTTTTAAAAATTAAATCTTAGAATCAAATACCCAACTTGCTCTTACTCATTAGAAGCGACTACCCCTAAATCCTTTATCGCAAAATTAACGCTTATGAGCATATAATCGAATACGCTGCCCATTTCTTTCTCTCTTGTTATAAACTGTCTCAATAAAGTTAAAACCAAGCTCATTCAATACCTTCAAAAGGTCAGCTTCAGTTAACCAATATGAGTAATTTTCCATACCCGAAAAAACATCCTTATAACCAAACTCATTGTACTTTTTGACTTTAAAGTTTCCCAAAACCGTATTGTACTGTTCAGTCGCTTCCTCTTCTAGGGCAATGTGCGTATCAAGAAACATAATGTTCGAACAAACTTTTGAAACATCCGCAAGATGAGTTACTGGATCGATTAAGTGATAGAGCACGCCACAATTGAATACAAGATGAAAGCCACTTCCTAGAGATGTTAAAGATTCTTTTTCAAGATTTAAGACCTTGAAGTCTATGTCGTCGAAAGAATAAGCAAAGGATCTCATCCTCGCCTTAATTATATTTTCGATTCTTGAATCAATACCTAAAACTTTTGCTCCCATAGATGCTAGACCGATTGAATGAATTCCTTCAAAGCAACCAATTTCAAGGACGTTCTTCTTTTCTAATGGATAAACCTGATTAAGGGCGACAATTCGACTGTCAGGCAATTCTTGCGGAGTATTTCTCTTAATGTCAGAGTGGGAGTCACCAACTCTCCGGCCTAGTCCATCAGTGGTAAATGCATTCCAGTTAAGTGAATTATTGAACAAAATTAATTCAGAATCAGTCCACGAATCAACAAGAGACTTCCGATTCAGTTTTGATGGCTGAAAATTCTTGAGAGGAACAGAACTTTTATTTTTCTTAACTATCTTTTTTAAAATTCTTTTTAGCATTTCAGATTCTCCATATTTGCATTCTTTAGATCTTTTTCAGAAAGTATCAGCTTATCCGCTGGCACTCTCCAATCAATCCCTAAAGCTGGATCATTGTACATTAATCCACCCTCATTTTTGGGGTCATAGAAATTATCACACTTGTAAGTGAATAGGGCCGTTTCACTCAACACCACAAAACCATGAGCAAACCCTCTTGGGATGATCATCATTTTCTTATTTTCTTCAGTTAGCTCCACTGAGAAATGCTTTCCAAATGTGGGAGATCCTTTTCTTAAATCTACCGCCACATCCAGCACACTTCCTTTGATTACGCGCACAAGCTTGGCCTGAGCAGAGTCACCAAGCTGAAAATGCAGACCTCTGAGAGTTCCATATTTTGAAAACGACTCATTATCTTGAACAAAATGATAATTTAGTCCAAGCCCCTTGAAGACATTCTCATTATAGCTTTCAAAAAAGTAGCCACGATGGTCTCCAAAGACCTTAGGCTCAATGATGATTAAGTCCGCAATGCCCGTTTCAATCAATTTCATCGAACACTCTTTTTCAACATATCCATAAGGTACTGGCCGTACTGATTCTTAATCATCGGAGCGGCGAGCTTCTCGACTTGCTCAGCTGTAATGTACTTCATACGGTAAGCAATCTCTTCTAGGCATGCCACCTTAAGACCTTGGCGGTTCTCAATAACAGATACAAAGTTAGAGGCTTCAAGCAAACTCTCGTGAGTTCCAGTATCGAGCCAAGCAAATCCACGTCCCATGAATTCGAGGTTTAACTTTCCCCTTGAGAGATAAACCTTATTCACATCCGTGATTTCGAGCTCTCCACGAGGAGAAGGCTTCAGGTCCTTCACGATATTGACGACATCATTATCGTAAAAATAGAGACCAGTTACGGCATAATTTGATTTTGGATTTTTTGGTTTTTCTTCAATCGAAAGAACTTTCCCACTGGGATCAACTTCTGCGACTCCATAGCGTTCAGGATCTTTGACATAATAACCAAAAACCACAGCTCCATCTTTTAACTTCACAGATCGCTGGAGCATTTCCACAAGACCATGACCATAATAAATATTGTCACCTAGAATAAGGCTACAGGTATCGTTACCAATGAAATTGCGGCCAATGGTGAAGGCATGGGCCAGTCCATTAGGCTCTGGCTGAATTTCGTAAGAGAGATTGATTCCAAACTGCGAGCCATCCTTTAAGAGATTTTTAAAGAGTACCTGGTCCTGAGGAGTGGTGATAATCAAAATATCGCGAATTCCTGCCAACATTAAAGTTGAAAGCGGATAATAGATCATCGGCTTATCAAAAACTGGCATGAGTTGTTTTGTGACAGATATTGTAGATGGATAAAGCCTTGTGCCAGATCCACCAGCTAAAATAATTCCTTTCATGCAAACCTCTTTAAATACCATGCTACTGTTTTTACAATTCCTGACTCAAAATTCTCATCGGCTTTCCAGCCAAGTTCAGTTTCAATTTTGGTGGCATCAATGGCGTAACGTCTGTCGTGTCCAGGTCTATCTTGAACATACGTAATTAAATCGGCATAAGATTTTTTATCTTGGCGCGGTTTTTCAGCATCAAGAATTGAACAAATCCTTTTTGCGATATCGATATTGAGGCGTTCATTACGTCCGCCAATATTATAAGTTTCACCTGCTAAGCCTTTTTGGAAAGCCTTATCAATCCCTTTGCAGTGATCAAGAACATAGAGCCAATCTCTGATATTTTTACCGTCTCCGTAGATAGGAATATTTTGAAGAGCAATGGCTTTGCGGATAATGGTTGGAATTAATTTTTCATTATGCTGTTTTGGACCGTAGTTGTTCGAGCAGTTAGTCGTCACCACATTCATGCCGTAGGTATGAAAGTAAGAGCGAACAATCAGATCAGAGCTTGCTTTTGAAGCTGAGTAAGGAGAATTCGGAGCATAAGGAGTCTTCTCCGTAAACAAACCTGTCTCTCCCAATGTT
>JACCEB010886464.1_pt1 | contig 17410 bp, 17 predicted proteins | sample 7454761 | NCBI WGS metagenome assembly JACCEB01 (sample SAMN15323454, study PRJNA562643) | freshwater metagenome | isolation source: river surface water | place: USA:Blue River Watershed | collected 2017-08-18 | reverse complement strand
TCAGACTCGACATCCAGGATGCGACGCTTAATCTCGGCATACGGCTCGTCGGGAATGACTTCAACATGAGCCATGGTCTTGGATGGATCCACTGGCTTATCAAACAAGTGAGCAGTATCGTCATCGCTATCATCACTGTCATCACTGTCATCATTTGAAACAACAGGAGCAACAACTTGGGTAATTGGAGCAACAACAGGAGCGGTAGCAACAGTAGGTTGCATCTGCTCAGCAATCGATTGCTTGACCACTGGTTCTGCAGGTTTGGCCGTAGGCTCTCCAACATATCGGAGAGGAGGCAATATGGGGGCATTGATGTCCTTGGGAGGTTCTTCCTCCGGCATCTCAACTGGAGGAGCTCCCAACCGCACAAGTTCAGCATTGGCCTTGGCCAACTCCAGACGCAGCTCAAGCATACGCATGGCGGTCTCCTGCTTCTTGGCTTCAAACTTCATCTCCATCTCGCGAACCTTGAGGGCGCCCTCAATCTTGATGCGTTCGAGGTCCATGTTCATGCGATGCATCTCTCGTTCTTTGGGCGTGCAGTAGTTCACTATAATTACAGTTATATTCTTAAATACGCCATTGTTCATGGAGACCGATGGGTCAATCTTGAGCAACGCCTGGTAGAGACGGTTGCGACCGATGCGGTCATGCATGTACTCGTAGAAGGCATCCTTGAAGGTGTTGGCATGCGTCTTGCGGCCACCCTTGAAGATGACATAGCGCTTGATGAAGTCCTGAATGCACTCATCTATCGTCGGATAGGGAAAGGGCATGGTTAGAGGGTATTGAGGGGTAGGTCTATATATATAGATGGGTAAGTATCAATTATGAAAACTAATCCAGCTTAGTATATATACTTGCCATGATTCACGATATACAGTTGAGGTTTCACCCGCGGGAGCTGGCGTTCCCCTGCGACAAGAATGGAACCTCATCAACCACCTTCTTTCCAATATACTACAAGGTGTATCCATATGCGTACAACGGAATCAAGTACAAGGGAGTGGTGTACGAGGTGCACTACCAGTACAACTATGCCATTGGATTCAATGATATAGCACCGACAAGTAGCGCCCTTGGGTATCATGTAGGAGACACTGAGCGACTGCTCATCCTGTACGACATCAACACGGACACACCCAGATTTGTATTCATGAGTGCTCATGCACAAGAGGGGCGCTGGTTCAGATACGACGAGTGTGAGACTGATAATGGACGACTGGTTGTGTATGTTGCGGTCAATTCTCATAGACACTGCAACAAGGCCATGACCAACTGGAGGATGTTTGGACTGGCCAATGATTACACTTCCAACAAGGGCCGACATATCGATATGACATCAGTGGCAGACCAGGAGATAGACACGCGGATATGGAACAAGGAGGTACTCAGCACAGGATTCAGGTCATTCTTCTTGCCATTGTATATGGGAGTCATGCCCAAACTTAAGAAGGACCAACTGGATTATGAGGATGCTATCAATTCTAATGCAAAGTAGAAATAATATAAACATGACGGACAACTTGGCCATCGAGGAATGTACGCGCACAATGGAGTTGCTCATACTCAAACTTAAGCGACAGGAGCTGCGTATCAAGCAGCTGGAAGATAATCTCAAGTGCAACTTCTCCACATTCGACACCTACAAGATGCTTGATAAGAAGACTGCCAAGAATCCAGATATAGACATGCCTAATCTGGATGAGGAAATCAAATGCTTAGTCGAGGAAGCCTATGAGCGGATGTCCGGGGGTATTAAGAAGATTATTGATGCAAATAAGAGTCGTCTAAGTATGCTCAAGACACTTGGAGCTCCTTATGATGAGTGTGCTGATGAACTGTCTGCAGGACAAGGCTCCTCATCATATGAGGACTTGGTGAAACAAGAGGCAATGAAGGGTACTAAGCCAGAAATATATGCATGCAAGAAGTATGGAGACCTGTTGAAGCAAGAGAGCCTATCCAAGAAAAACAAAGTACATGCTGCCGAACAAGAAATAATGAATGGTGCTCGTACGGATTTATATGAGGACTTGGTGAAACAGGAGGCAAAGGGAACTAAGAAAAATAAGGTCCATGATATAGAACAAGAAACGATGAAGGGTACTCATCAAGAACTGTACGAATGCAAGCAGTATGAGGACTTGGTGAAACGGGAGGCAAAGGGAACTAAGAAAAATAAGGTCGATGATATCGAACAGGGACTGATGCGGGACACTCATCAAGAACTGTATGAATGCAAGCAGTATGAAGATATGCTGCGGGAGGAGATATCTTCATCTTCTGATGATGAAGAATCTGAGTGAATCTGATTGTTCTTATGTATATATAGAAATCATGACAGCAGTATATCCATTGGACGAAGAATTGATACGATTCAAATTGGCTTATGAAGACATGAGATCATCCTGTGATTGTGGTCTCACACAATGGATTAAGAACAGCTGGAATAGTTTCTCTAATCGATGCAAATTCTGGAAGTGCAAGGTATATCTGATGTTTAGTTAGAATATATAGTAATCATGGAGGACGTTCAAGACATTGTAAAGAAGATACAGAAGTATGCTACTGATGTAGATGCTTGTGATGCTTCAATTGCAGCTCTCGAGGAACACTTCAAACTGACTAAGATTGACCCAGTTCAAATGGAGATTGCTAACCTGACGGATGATGAAAAGCATCATATTTATGAAGATAATAAACGATGCAAGAATCTTGAGGATGCTAATAATATGATAGAAGAGCTTCTTCGGGAGAACCTCCGGTTGAAGAGTATCATAAATAACTTAAAGTATATCTCAACGAACCACTTTACCAAGGTCGTGGATGCGATTGTAGAGACTCGTCGAAAGAATGCCGATAACAATCGTAAGAATATTACAAAGGTCTTTGATGTTCTAAATAAGATAATGAGTCAGACAGAAAGCGAGGTTATTCATTGATAGTCCTACTGGACTATTTTTTTGAGCTCAAAATGGATGACCTGGAAGGTATAGATATAGCAACACTATTCAAAATGGTTAAGATGAACACTGAAAGTTTCATTGTGAAGGCAAGGGCTAAGCATGGTGATACATATAATTACTCTAACGTGAACTGCGATGGTGTGGATAGCATTGTTAAAATCATATGTATGATTCATGGAGAATTTGAGATTAAAGCCAAGTATCATTTGCAAAAGAATCGAGGATGTAAGATATGTAGTGGGTCTCATAGACGTACTCAAGAGGAGTTCATTGAGGATGCTACTAAGAAGCATAATGGAAAATATGATTACTCACTTGTGAAGTTTGAAAAGATGAAGGATATGATTACTATCATCTGCAAGATTCATGGAGAGTATGTACAGGAAGCCCGACATCATCTGAATGATGGAAATGGGTGTACGGATTGTCAGTATGGTGCAAAACGTCATAACAATGAAATATTCATAGCAATGGCTAATGAGATTCATGGTGAAGGAAAATATGATTACAGCCTTGTAAAATATGAAGGAAATAATATCAAGGTTGAAATCATATGTCCCAAACATGATAAATTTTACCAAACCCCAAATGCACATATTAGCCAAAAACAGAATTGCCCCAAGTGTGAAAACGAAGCTTTGAGAATGACTCAAGATGAATTCATTGCCAAAGCTAAAAGCATTCATGGAGATGCCTATGATTACAGTGAGGTTAATTATGAATTATCCAAGCTCAAGGTTCGCATCAAATGCATCAAACATGGAATCACATTTGATATGACTCCAAATCAGCATACAAGTGGAAAAAAGAGTGGATGTCCTCTATGCTCAAGTTCTGGATATTCAATTATACAGATTGAATGGTTAGCATTTATGGAATCATACTATGATATAGATATTCAATACAAACACAAGAACAGTCAAACGAAAGAGTATCGTATTAAGAATACTAAGTGGCATGCTGATGGATATTGTGAGGATACAAATACCATATACGAGTTTCATGGAGACTACTGGCATGGTAATCCAAGAGTGTATGATCCAGAATTTATGCATCAACTTAGACATAGAAGGATGAAGACTCTATACAAAGAGACTATGTATAGAGAGGCTCGTATCAAGGAGCTTGGGTACAATCTTGTAGTAATGTGGGAGTATGATTGGAAATTGATTCTCAAGACTATCACTCAATATCAACGCAGATTCAGAGCCACTCACTCTGTGTAATTTTTGTGGTTGACAATTAATTAATTAAATCATAAATAGGCCATATGGACATAGATATGTACCACTAATAAATTGCATTAGCTATACACACAATACTGGTATTGATATATGGCTTAGATGATATCTATCATCTGCTTAATTATTTTATAATCGAACCAACTATGCTGGCTATGATATAATTATATAGGAGATTAACCATGTCGACGGGAGGTGTCTTTCAGCTTATCTCCAACGATGGACGTATGGACGCATTGTTGCTTGCCAACAACGTCCTTCGCGACAACATCGCCACGACCAAGGCCCGTCGTGCCGCGGCCGGTGAAGCCGACGTGAACCCCACGCTCGCCGATTTGGAGCGCACGCACGTTCTGTTCGTGAACGCCCACCACAAGCCATATGTGGCGATTGCCTTCCAGTACTTCAAGGTCGCTGCCAACAACGTGTCGTTCGGCTCGGATGTTCCTATCTCCGTGCCCCAGTACGGCGATTTCTTCACGGATATGGTGGTCAACGTGGTTGTGCGTGCCCCTGTCCCGTCGTGGACTGACTCCGGCTCGCCGGTTGCTGCTGATACCGCGGTTGTGCGTGTGTGCGACTACCCGGGTGAGCGCCTCTTCGACAAGGTTGCCTTCGAAGTCAACTCGAACCCCATTGATACCTACACGAGTGAATCGTACGTGCTTCACCGTCAGTTCCATGTCCCGCAAGACAAGCTCGTTGCTTGGAAGCGCTGCATGGGCCAAGAACTGCCCCGCAAGGCCACCCCTCAGTGGGCCGCCCAGACCGGTGCCCCGGTTGGCAAGCGTGTCATCACGGACGTGTATGACGGCTACCAGACCTACAAGCAGACGCAGCAAGACCTTGTTCTGTGGATTCCGTTGCTGTTCTGGTTCAACCAGGATGTCCGCCTCGCCTTCCCGTCCGTCTCGGTTCCTTATGGCCAGCGCTTCGTGACGTTCTCCATCACGGACTCCGCCAACATCTTCCGCGCCATCGTCAACCCCGCCTCGGAGTCGACCACCATCCTCGCGCCTACGCTCGCCGTTCCCCAAATCTCGACGTTCGACTTGTACATCAACAACCTGTTCGTCATCCCTGAGGTCCATGATATCTTCATTGACCGCGTTGCGTTCATGCTCGTCCGCGTCCATCGCCAGGCCACCCAGAACCTGAACAAGGACTCCGACCGCATCTTGCTGCAACAGCTGAAGTGGCCCGTTGAGCTGCTCACGTTCGGCTTCCAGCCCAAGGTCAACCGCGCCCACAACTCGACCCTCAAGTCGCTCGGCGCCGATACCAACGGCACGCACGCCGCTCACTCCGGTGATATGGAGAGCTGGCACATCTATGGTGAGGTCAGTACCTCGGCCAGTACCACCATCCAGGGTGCTGGTGGCAACGGTCTCTACTTGACCTCGGTTGACGCGCATATCAACACGCTCAACCTGTCCGCGCACAGTGTCGACCTCTTCGGCATCTTCCCCGCGCAGTTCTTCAACGCGTACATCCCGTTCAAGTTCGGCGGCACCGCTGTCGTTGCTCCTACGGACCCGGGTCTCTACATGTATTCGTTCGCGCTGTTCCCCCTCACGCATCAACCCTCGGGCCACTTCAACACCTCTCGGTCGCGTGAAATCTATTTGGACTACACTTCGTCGTACATTGCCTCTGATACGACCGCCACGTTCTTCCTGGAGGCCCGTGCTATTAACTTCCTGTTAATCAGTGAAGGATCGTGTTCGTTGCGATATTCTACGTAAGGCTATTATGCACTTAGGAAGGATTCAATCATATACAAATATCATAAAAAACATACCAATCCATATTTTTATGCCCAATCAGAGAGTCTAACAGACCAGTAGCGGTCTGTTAGGAAATATTTAATTTCTATAGATGCCCAATCGTGGATTCATTCTTCCCCCCAGGGGGAAGAATGAGATATAAAATGGGCAGTCGTTAATATGCTTGTATGCTAAAAAACGTCCAATATTGATACTTCATATTATAATATATACAAAAGTACAATTTGAAATGACCCAATTGGACATCATTCAGTTTATTCAGCAAAATGCTAACATCGAGCAGACTTATGTTGATAAGTTCTGGAGCAACATATCAGATACTGAATGGATTTACATTGATAATGAGTTATTGGAATGGATTGGATACGAACGCAACACAGATATATATCGACTTAAGCATCAATATTTAGAATTACTATTATCCAACTTTGACAAGGATACCGATTTCAAACACATAACATCTCCAGTTCTGCGTGATATTCATAAGCAGATTAACATCACACTTCCCGCCAATATCAATATACATAATTCTACTAAGCATATTATTGTTCATCCCGATTGCTTTAAAGAATCATTGATGATTATCAATACAAATAGATCCAAGATGATTAGGAAATATTATATCCAGCTCGAAAAGATATTCATAGCATACATCAAACATTGCGAAGCCCAACATAAAAAGGAACTTGAGGAAACAAAACAACAACTAATAGAATCCAAGCAATCCATTACACAGTTCAAACTACGATTCAATAAGAAGAATGAGTACAAGCTTAATCAATACATATATGTTGCTACATCTCGCAATTATGCTAAGGACCTTATCTTCAAAGTTGGTATGACCAAGCATATAGATAAGCGAATCTGTAGCTATCAGACTGGTAGATGCAATGATGACAAATTTGTATATGTATATATTGCAAGATGCTTTGACTGTAAGTCTCTTGAACAGACTCTACAAGTGAGACTTGACCAGTTTCGTCATGATGATAGTCGAGAGCTATTTCAAATTCATTTCAATGTATTGAAGTCAATCATTGATGAGTTTGTATTGTTTGAAGAAGCATATACTCCCAAGCTAAACCATATTATAAACACATACTATGATACATATGAAAACATGCAGATACCATCATTTGAGGAACTCATCATCACAGACATGGACGACTACATTGATAAGAAATATAATACGAAGATTGTTGAGCCATACAGGCCTCCAACTACAGATGAAGTACATCCACGGTCATTGACTGATGAAGAAGTTAATAAACGACTTGAGCCATATGGACTCAAACTAAAGGAACCATATAATGGACGTTGTGATGCTCATAATACATTTGAATGCACCTCAGTATTGAATCATACTATAGTATCTACACTTGAACATGTCATAGACAACAAGCAATCTGGCTGTGTATATTGTGGCAAGATGGCTATCTTAGACCAAATACCAATCTATGTTTATAAGGAACGAACCTATGAGTATGTCTGCAGTTATCCAACGTTCGATGACCTGAAGAAGGCAGAACCGATGGTTAATCATCAGCTGCTAAGGAATATTATCAGAGAGCAACGTTGGCTCACTCCACACTATGGACATATCTATTCCATTCTCGCACCAGAGGATAACAAACTCATTCTAATGAAGACTCTCACAGAGGCTGAGAAGTTCATAATCAATAAACTTGATATCGATTATGAGATAATGCGTAGTCATACAATGAAAACAGCAATGACTCTTATCATTGCTATAGATGACATAAATGGAGTTGCATACAGTGGTTCATCTGCAACAGAATATTCTAAGCGTCTATGTTATGTCAACTCTGGTAAGAGAATCAATCGAAAGACAGTCTCTAAATACATAGACGCGGATAAGAAATATGGTGGATACAAATGGATTAGTAGTCTATGTGCAATATATAATGGTGTCCCAACAATAGATATCACGACTCTACCAATGACCTCATAAGAATCACAGAGAGCCTATTTTTATCATCTACTTAAAATTGAAGACTGATATATTTAAAATATAGACCACCATCCGTCTTAACCAATTTACAATGCCTAACTACAAGAACAACGTTGATGAAATTCCTGCTAATGCCAAACAATGCATTGGTCCATTATTCTATAGCCTTAGTCATTGGATTTGCGAGAATGGAGACTTCTTCACAATTTCTTCAAATGAAGAGATATATCAGTTGATGCCGTGTGATATGAAGCAGTATTACTCATTTCCTGCTGATATGATATTGGATAATGGAGTCATTGAGAAAATGAAATCCATTCCTGGTATATTTGCACGTAATGGAAAATCTGCTAAGGTATTGATTAGGGCTCTGGTATGCTACTACTTTGTTGATAAATTACAGTTAGATAAACTAACTGGTATGAGAGCTGTATTGATTAACAAAGATGATGATATATCATCATCGAATCTCAAATGGATTACAGATAAGGAACAAACCAATCTCAGAATGGCTGATTTGCGGTCGAGATGCGATTCAAATAACATATACAAATTCGTGGATGTACCTGATGATTTCAAAACTGAGTATCTTGGATGGAAGGAAGGGTATTTCATTAAGAAGGATGGTAATCGTATTCTTAGATTGACATCTACTGGAAACATGCGTGAGATAACAATTCGAACAAGCAATGATGGATATCAGAAAGCAACTCTAACCATCAATGGCAAGGAAAAATGTTATAACATGAAATGCCTAATGGATGAGATACATGTAGATATGGCCTCTAAAAATGTGGCTCATGTCAAGATAGGTGGTATCTTTGAAATTATAGAGGGTGATGATATTATAACCTGTATCCGCAAGAAGATTAATAACATGCTGACCAACCATGAACTGACAGAAGATATGCTACCAATAAATGGTCAATTGCCAGAAGCTACAATTGAACTGCTGAGTACATTGGATCCACGTGGAGTTGGTGATAAGGTTCTTATGGATAGCATTACAAATAAAATCAATAACGATTATCCGTGTTGTAGATTGCTATCATATCATGGTACTGGAAAATCTGGTCAGATGGTATTATGTACAAATACCATGCTTGTCTTCATACGGTCTCGTGATAATCTATGTCATGCATCCCGAGATTGTCCATTATGCATTGATTATCATAAGAATGAAAAGCTATTCAGACAAATCAAAACATGTCCAGAATCAGCAATTCCAATATATAGCTATACTCCAGCTATAATGGCTGCCGATAATAGGAACCCATCTTCATTTCAGCAGAAGTATCTTACTTGGACAGACTTCATGAAAGATGATGATAGCCGTGGTGTATTTACAGATTTACGTAAATCTATCTGCGGACAAGTCAAGGGCAAACTAAAGCAGCGGATTAGTTGTCTGGGTATGGTGCTATCTGTATATCCACCAGTCAATGGTCATCTTGATGAGTCATCCGCCGACTGGATTCTTAAACGCAGAATTGAATGCCCCACTATGATTGCTATGATGGACTACTTCAATAAGAAGACCAAGTAGAATCATTGAGAGTCTATTTTTTATGCAGTCTAAAAAATAAGCTTACACAACATATCTGTTGAATAACTATTCTTGATAATCATCCAGAGCATCTATTCCATGCTTCATCAATGAACTCCCCCTATGAATCTTGGATGATTGAACCACTTCTCGACACAGGCATTCTTAATCCTATTAGTCTCTTGGATAAGCTCGTAGTCATATCTGGATTGGTCTCGAATAAGCTCATAGCATTTGGATTATCCGAGAGCTTCTCCCAATCTATATATTCTGGATATTTTTCAAGCAGATGTATGGCATTTGAATTCTTGGATAGTTGATACCAGCATATAATATCCAGGTTGGCCTCCAGTAGATGTATCGCATTGGGATTCAATGATAACATCTCCCAGCATAGTTTCTCTACTATTGAGATCCATTCACGTAGCTTAAGAAACATTGTTATCATGGTCTATATTTTATCCAAAAAACATGCTTGCATCACCACATATATAACCAATGCATATATTCAATACTCATCTATGTACTGACTGATTAGTCTCCTTAATTATCTTTCAGTAGATGTATCGCATTGGGATTAAATGGTACCATATCCCAATGTATTTTCTCTGGATTAGCCTCTAATAGATGTATCGCATTGTAATTCAATGATAACCGACTCCAATTTATCTTCTCTGGATTGGCTTCCAATAGATGTATTGCATTTGGATTCTTAGATAATGCATCCCAATTTATCTTCTCTGGATTAGCCTCCAGCAAATGTATCGCATTGGGATTCTCAGATAAGAATTTCCAATCTATTCTAGTCCAATTTATCATTGGCAACCAATCCCAAATCCAATGAGGCTGCTTTAGTTTAGCCTCTAATAGATGTATCGCATTGTAATTCAATGATAACCAACGCCAACGTATTTTCTCTGGATTAGCCTCTAATAGATGTATCGCATTGGGATTCTCGGATAATTTATACCAATTTATCTTCTCTGGATTAGCCTCCAGCAAATGTATCGCATTTGGATTCTTAGATAATGCATCCCAATTTATCTTCTCTGGATTAGCCTCCAGCAAATGTATCGCATTTGGATTCTTAGATAATGCATACCAATCTATCTTATCTGGATTAGCCTCCAGCAGATGTATCGCATCGGGATTGCCCGATAACCACGTCCAATTTAATTTCCTCCCATTAAGCCAATTATGTGGCTTAAGAGACATAGTAAAGTATGGTCTATAATACTAATTGAAAGTATCAAATATAACAAAAAACATGCTTACACCACATATCTATTTATCAACCAATCTGGGTGCTCATCCAATGCCTCCATTCCATATTTATTCACGTACTGATTTATAAACCTTGGCTGATTGAACCACTGTTGAATACATTCATTTTTATGTTTGTTGGTCTCCTTAATAAGATTGTAATCATATGTGAAGATAGCTGGATTCAATGAGAATTCATACCGATGTATCTTATATTGATTAGCCTTCAGCAGATGGATTGCATTGGGATTCTTTGATAGGTATTTCCAATTTATCTTATCCAGATTAGCTTCCAGCAGATGAATTGCATTGGGATTCTTTGATAGGCGTTTCCAATTTATCTTATCCAGATTAGCTTCCAGCAGATGAATTGCATTGGGATTCTTTGATAGGTATTTCCAATTTATCTTATCCAGATTAGCTTCCAGCAGATGAATTGCATTGGGATTCTTTGATAGGTGTTTCCAATTTATCTTATCCAGATTAGCCTCTAATAGATGTATTGCATTGGGATTCTTTGATAACCAATCCCAATTTACCTTATCCAGATTAGCCTCCAATAGATGTATCGCATTGGGATTCGTGGATAACATAACCCAATTTACCTTATCCAGATTAGCCTCTAATAGATGGATTGCATTTGGATTCATGGATAACATAACCCAATTTACCTTATCCAGATTAGCCTCTAATAGATGTATTGCATTGGAATTAAATGATAATATATACCAATTTACCTTATCCAGATTGGCTTCTAATAGATGTATCGCATTGGGATTAATTGATAATTTATTCCAATCTACCTTATCCAGATTAGCCTCCAGCAGATGTATCGCATCGGGATTCAATGATAACATCTCCCAGCATAGTCTCTTTACTATTGAGATCCAATCATGTAGCTTAAGAAACATGGTTATCGTGGTGTATATTTTTTATTTACAAGCCTTCAATTTTATCCAAAAATATGCTTACACCACATATGGATGGGTACTCATCTATGCCAAGTCAGAGGAAGTAAGTTTGGAATGGTTATACAAACATTCCAATATCATCAAATATGATTACAACCTTATTAAGGAGACCAACAAACATAAAAATGAATGTATTCAACAGTGGTTCAATCAGCCAAAGCACATAAGGGAGTTTATTGATGAGTACGGAATGAATGCATTGGATGGGTACTCAGAGTTGTTGATGGATAGATATGTGATGTAAGCATATTTTTGGATAAAATTGAAGGCTTGTATATAAAAAATATACACCATGATGACCATGTTTCTTAAGCTACGCAGTTGGATTCGAGGTAATAAGAACGGTTGGTCATTATTATGGGCTAATCATCATCTTATAAGAATGAGTTGGTTATCTGGGAATCCCAATGCGATACGTCTACTGGAGACTAATCAGCATAGGATACATTGGTATACATTATCGAGTAATCCCAATGCGATACATCTATTAGAGGCTAACCAAGATAAGATATATTGGGATAGATTATCAAAAAATCCAAATGCAATCCATCTATTGGAGGCTAATCCAGATAAGATAGATTGGAGTATGTTATCACTTAATCCCAATGCAATCCATCTATTGGAGGCTAATCCAGATAAGATAGATTGGATTAACTTATCACTTAATCCCAATGCAATCCATCTATTGGAAGCTAATCCAGAGAAGATAGATTGGGATGAGTTACCACTTAATCCCAATGCAATCCATCTATTGGAGGCTAATCCAGAGAAGATAGATTGGGATATGTTATCCGATAATCCTAATGCGATTCATCTGCTGGAGGCTAATCCAGAGAAGATAGATTGGAGTACGTTATCATTGAATCCTAATGCGATCCATCTATTGGAGGCCAATCCAGATAAGATAGATTGGATTAACTTATCAAGAAATCCCAATGCAATACGTCTATTGAAGGCTAACCAAGATAAGATAGATTGGGTTATGTTATCATTGAATCCTAATGCAATACGTCTATTGAAGGCTAACCAAGATAAGATAGATTGGGTTATGTTATCTGGGAATCCTGCTATCTTTACATATAAATACAACATTATTAGAAAGACTAACATAGAGAAGAACCTATGTATACAACAGTGGTTCAATCATCCAAGGTTTATCAATCAGTACGTGAATAAATATGGAATGGAGGCCTTGGATGAGTACCCGGAGTGGTTGATGGATAGATATGTGGTGTAAGCATGTTTTTTGAGCATCGCATTTTGGATTCGCAGATAATGCATACCAATTTAGTTTATCCTTTTGTATCCAATATAGATATTGCATTGGGGTTCTCTGATAAGCTCCTTCAATTAGTTTATTCTCATCAATCCAATCACTAATCTCCGAATATAATAGACTTGGTATATTCGTTGTATTGATGATTTGGCACTTGTATATATATCATCAAGTGTATTGTTTATCTATTCTTGATGCAGTTATGTTATCCAACAATTGTTGGTTTAGATTATCATTGCTAACCCTCAATAACTGTTGCCGATGATCCATCTAAGCCAATATCCACGCTTATATCCGGTTTCTTTACATTCTTTACCACCCTATTCAATGTAATGTAATTGATTCTATTTATTTTTATATGCAGTCTATTATATACTCACGATGGACGAATACGGCGGCAAGTTCTCACTCCCATCGATGCACTCTCTGTATGGCAAGGCCAAGTCCAATGTCGTGCCGATTGCAATAATAGTCATTGCAATTATTATCCTTATCGTCCTGATAACGCTTCTGGCTATGCACAAGGTTTCTTTCAAGGGAGAGCATGCTGGTTGGGTGGGATTTGGATTTGGTGGGTCAATATCATGGCTACTGGCCGCGATATTGATATTGGTTGAATATTAATCAGTTAATTATATTCAGTCTATTATATATCCATCATGTACGGAAACGGTGGCAAGTTCTCATTCCAGTCGATGCGCTCCATGCACGCACCTCCAACCAAGTACCTATACATGGCTATCTTTGTAGTCATCCTGCTCATATCGGTGGCTGCTCTGATAACCATCGTCGTGCTTCTAACCAAATATAAGGTTCCACAGATGAACTTGTGGCCAGTTGGCATCTATGCCTCGCTGCTTCCAATCGTGGCAATTCTGGCTGACCTCACCTGGTATGCCAGTACCAAGCAATAGATAGCCTCATCCTATTTTTTTATGATGGCTACCAATATAGATATGCACGGCGGTATTATAGGGTTGTTAGTTGGGTTTCTGGTGGGTCTGCTGATAGTAATCATGAGCGACCTAACCACCAAGACCAAGGCATGGGTGTTTCTGTGGCTGACCATAGTTGGTGGGATAATAGGCGCCATGATGCATAGCCTCCGTCATGGCAATGGGCTCATGCATTATTTCATGTTGGGCTCTCTGATAGACCTGATTGGCAACATCATAAGTGGGCTGTTCAATCTGCTTGGCTGATAAGCTTAAGAATGGATTGAGCATAAAATAGGATAGATATCAAATATAGGTATCAACAATGCCAGCTGCCACCCCAAAGCGTTTCCTTAACCGCCACAACAACATGAATGCCAGAAATGTGCATGAGTATGGTGTATCCATCATGGATAGGAGCTATCTGGAGCAGCGATGCCAGAGAGACAAGTTGAGTGAGGAGTTCATGGAGACACATGCCAACTATCTGGATTGGACGGTTGTGAGCAAGGAACAGGTTTTGAGCGAGGAGTTCATGCGCCGTCATGCGGATGATATCGATTGGTACATGGCATGCAAGCACCAGAAGAATATGAGTGAGAGTCTGATGCGAGACATGGCTGTGCGGCTGGACTGGATGCGTACATCTCAGTACCAGGACCTATCTGAGGACTTCATTAGAGACTTCTGTGATTGTGTGTACTGGAAGTTGATATCCAGATACCAGACGCTGTCTATCATGTTTATCTACGAGTTCCAGCATAGGGTTGACTGGGAGCTTATCTCTAAACATCAGGTTCTGTCTGAGATTGACATGTTAACCTTTGCTGATAGACTGTACTGGCGCAAGCTGGTCAAGTATCAGAAGATGAGTAAGGAGTTCCTGATTGAGTTCCGCGACAGGCTAATCATGTTGGATGCGTTCGAGGATAACGAGTTGAATGGAGAAGCCATAACCGATGTGATGTCTCAGCCAATCATTAATATTGACTTCGAGGCAGCACTCACGCTGTCTGTCCTGGGGTTGAGTATGTAATCACTGAAAAAAAATAAAAATGCTTTACTTTGATGCGTGTACATGTTTTTTTATGTCTGGTTGAGCAGCTGTTCCAGGCGTTCAATCTTCTTGTATAGGTCCTTGATACATACAATTGCATAGCAGCTGAGTTTATCATAGTCGATACATATCTGTGCTCCCTCTGGATCTCCTTCCTGTTCTACCTCAAGTTCTTTGTTCTCGGTGAGATACACTACTTCCTTCATATTATTCTTGACGCAGTCCTGGGCTATCACTCCAAAGCTGGGTTCATCCGTGCTCTTGTATGCGAATCTGCATGGGTTGATATTTTTTATGCCCGCGATGATGCGGTCATTATCTATTTCTGTAAGATACTCTATGTTCTTCTTGATGCGTCTATCAGATGCGGCGATGATTACCCCACTGATGGCAATGCCTGCTGATGTAAGCATGGACAGGCTTATATTACCTGTCCAAGTCGTGCTATGTTGCAAGGCTGTATCTGTATTCGAGAACCATGTCAGCGTTGCTGATGAGTATGATTGACTCTTGGACCCAGTTATATTTACAACACCATTGCAGTATATGTCCTTGGCTATACCAATGCCTCCAGAAAGTATGACCGAGCCATTTGTAGATGCAGTGCTCTGAGTTGTGTCGGTGTTGGTATATGCTCCAGATGTCTGTAGTGTGCCAGTGATATCCAGAGTTTTGGCTGGACTTGAATTACCTCCAAGACCCACCTTTCCAGTGCTATCAATGACAAACCAGTAGCTGCCTTTGTAGATATAGAATGCCCCATTTGGTGCCAATCCAGTTCCTCTGTATCCCAGTTCCAATGTACTTGTATCATTGCTGAACAAGATAGTAGCTCTACCAGTTGAAGATGTGTTGGATATTGATATCGGGGAGTTGTTAGTTCCGCTGTATGTGAGAGTGCCATTCAGACTTCCATAGATACCAGTTCCTACATATAGATTCTTGGCTATACCAACACCTCCAGAGGTTATTATTGAACCAGTAGATATAGATGATGAATCTGTAGTGTCGGATTCCGTAAGTGCGGCAGATAGAGTTAGTCCTGCGAGAGTACCAACTGATGTTATATTGGTCTGAGCTGCATTCTGAAGAACACCTGATGAGTTCATCAGTATGGTGCCTCCATTTCTCAGAGACCCTGATAGAGAGATATCTCCGGATACATCCAGTGTATATGCTGGAGTTCTATTGGCTATGCCTACATTGCCGGTGTTGGAGATACAGAATCTATATCCTCCTTGATATATATAGAATCCCGATACTGGTGAAGTATCCGTAGAGCCCCTCAGACCCATTTCGATATCTGTGGAACCTGCAGCCTTGAATAATATATTACCATGCCCGCCGGTATTCGTGTTCTGTACTGTCAGAATATTATTCGCGATTGATGATAATGTGAGAGAAGTCAAAGTACCAACCGATGTGATATTGGATTGAGCTGCATTTTGAAGAACTCCAGATGAGTTCATTAGTACTGTGCCTCCATTTCTCAGAGACCCTGTGAGAGATATATCTCCGTTGACATCCAATGGATATGATGCATTGGTTGAGTCTCCTAAACGTAGTCCAGTAGCATTCCATTTAGCCACTATGATGCTATTCCTGTATATGCAGACATCATTATTGTTGGTGGTTCCCATATACATGAATCCAGAAGCGCCATTGATGGTCATGTCCGTGCTATTGTTGCTTAGATTAAGCCCCGCGAGTGTTCCCACAGATGTAATATTGGGCTGGCTCCCCGTCTGTAGTGTTCCAGTTATACCTCCAGCTATATTGGCTGCACCTCCAATGAATACATCATTGTTGATACCAGCGCCCCCACCTACAATCAATGCCCCCGTTGTCTTGGATGTAGAGTTGGTGGTTGATGTGATACTGATTGCCGCTGGCGATACGATACCGTTGATGTAGCATGTTCCATTGGCATAGATTGCCCATCGATTACTTATCGTTTGGTTGGTTCCTGCTGTAGGAGCCCCATTCACATAGAAGGTGGCTGCGGTAGTTGTAGTTATGGCATTGGTTGCTGTTAATGTAGGCGCCTCTATGAATACTCCTGCTCGATGAATGCCATCAGTCCCAGCTGCTGATGTATTGGTCAGAGTTGTTGGTATGACATGCTGGATGTTCATGGTTCCAATTGCATCTGTAGTTGCGTATGAGATAGCCGTACCTGTGGATGTTGCTCTTGCATAATTAACTGTCGCGAATGTGGCGTTCTGGGAGCTATCAACAATGGACGTGCCATTGCTGTAGAGTGAAGTAAAGTTGATAGATCCAGCAACATCCAGGTTATAGGATAGAGATGCTGTGGATGATGGCTTGTTGATGCCTATCTTGTTGTCTGCGTATATACTGAGTGCATTGTTGGCAGCTCCACTGTCATT
>JACCEB011493037.1_pt1 | contig 17413 bp, 12 predicted proteins | sample 7454761 | NCBI WGS metagenome assembly JACCEB01 (sample SAMN15323454, study PRJNA562643) | freshwater metagenome | isolation source: river surface water | place: USA:Blue River Watershed | collected 2017-08-18 | reverse complement strand
GTGGCGGTGGCGGTGCTAAAACGGCGGGTGGTCTGGGACATAACGCGGAGACTGTGTCAACGGGAGCGCCGTCACAGCCCATTGCCCCAGCAGTGGATATTCGCGAACTCACGAAAATCGCGTGCAGTCGGGTCGTCCAAATGGTGGGGAATATAGAACGGTGTCATTCATTGTCGGAGTTTATGTCTATTCCGATGCAGGAGCGCGCAGTGGAGCGGTATATTGACCCGTTTCGCGAGAATTGGGAGTTTCGGTATTATGACGCATTGTTCGGGATTGATATTTACGCGAAGAATCGCATCGGCGAGGGTCGTGGTGTAGACCGGCTTCAGATGATTTGTGTGAATTATATTGAGGGTTTAGAATGGACGATGCGGTATTATTCAACTGGTTGCGTGGATTGGCGCTGGACTTATAAATACCCCTACGCACCGCTTTTGGCGGATTTGATGCGTTATATCCCGCATTTAGATACCGCGTTGTTTCCGGAGGGAACGCCCGTCAAGAATCCTGTGCGCGACCTCGTCCAATTGTGCTATGTTCTCCCGATGTCAGGGCACGGTCTCTTGCCACCGATATTGGCGGAGAAGCTGAAACGGTCTTATTCGCATTATTACTGTGATAAGTTGGACTTTAAGTGGTCGTATTGTAAGTATTTCTGGGAGGCGCATACCGAGTTGCCACATATCCGGATCTCGGAATTGGAGCGGGCGGTGACGGGGGTGGTGGGTTGAATTTATAGTATTGGAGTATAGTATATAACAATGCCACCAAAAACGAGCATTAAAAAACCGACCACCACGGACAATGGTGCGGGCGCGGCGGCGGCAGGTTCGGCACCGAGACCTGTGAAAACACAGAGTGCGAAGCGTGAACCCAAAAGAGTAGCCGAAATTACCGAAGAACAAACTGTCGCACTTGCCGCCAGGGCTAGCGCGATAATAGAAGAAGAGACGCGGGATATAACAGGCGCGAAGGAGGCTGCGAATACATTATTGTCGCACTTTCGCGCGGGTGGCGTTCTTGCCGCTGACACGATTATGCAACGTCAGGAAAGAACCGCCAATGTTTTTCCATTCTATATTGGACGGTTAAACCCACCACATTTATTCCATTTACTTTCTTTGTTTACAGCAATTTTTATAGCGCGTCAATATGGAACAAAGGCGTTATTTATGCTAGGCGCTGGCGGAGGTCCCAATATAGATAATCCTCTTCCAGATGAATTAAAATGGACGTTTATAACCAGTAAATTAGGTGAATTTGGGTTCGTTGCGGGAACGGATTATGTAATAGTAAAATTAAAAAATCCTACGGGCCTATTGGCCGATTTTGTAAGAACAGAATCAGTGGAACTGTCACCAGAATCACCTGTTACTGTAGTTCACATTGGCGGGGATAAGCCAGAATATAAATCAGGTGAGGATGGGTACGTATTAGATGTTGATAAATTTGATTTTTTAAAAGGAGGTAACTTAATCCTGAATGGTAAGCCAGCCACATATAAACAAGCAGTAATCGTATCAGGAGAATCAGTCATTCGTGTTATCGATGACAAAGGTGAACCAAAGCAAGGTATTATGTCCGCTTCACTTCTTAGAAAAACCGCGTGTAATTGTTTAAAAATACACAAGCCCGACCGTCACGCAGCATTTAATATTTGGTTTCAGTTGTTTACACCGATGTATAGAGACGACGAATTATCACGAGCGGTATTCAATACGATAAGTGTTGAAACTTGTGGTGTGACTGCGCGAGATGGCGGCTCGCGCCGAAAACATACCATTAGGAAATTGCGTAATAGGAAAACACTTCTTCAAAGGACGTCTCGCCGGAGGCGCGTCGTATCGCGTAATAAAACGAAACGTCGTAAATGATGCGCTCGGTGATGACGTAATTGTGTATATATTTTATTATATCGGAAGTATAATAAAAAATGATTGAGTATCTTCCTCTTGTGACCGTCGTTGGGGCGATGATATATATCATTTTAGACGACATATATATTGAATTGAAAAGGATGTGACCAGTGGGGGTGGTGGTTGTGAGATTATTATTGGGTATTCACCCAATCTCTCGTAATCACTTTATCAACACTTTCCAGTGCGCCTTCCACCCATCCTTGATGACGACTCACCATTTCTCCGACAACGACAATCCCTTTCATCGGGGTTTGCGCTTTACGAATAAAATCCACGCGCGATTTGAATTCGCCGTCGTCGTCGCCAGTCAACGGCGCATAATAATGTGTTCCCACAGGCCAATAATAATCCCGAATCGCCGTTATATTCAGCGACTGCGGTATTCCAAGTGCGTCTGCCAGCCACTTTGAATACATTTCACAGTTTTTCCGCGTGTTTTCAAGCGCGCCTTTCGCCTTCAGGCCCGTCGCGTGTGCGTTATCTGTATAAGCAATCATATATACTCCTTTACTCGGGTCCATCGGTATTATTTTCTGGAGTGGCCCGGTAAGGGGTGTAAATGCGGTGACGTGCTTTTTCATTACCTCGGTGCTTGCGCGGTCAAACTTTGCGTATACGAGGAGAAATGGTTGTCCGTGGATTTGCTGGTAGACACTTGTGCGCGCCGACGCGCCTGGAATGATTCGCTTTACAGCGTCGATGGTTGTTGCGACGACGACTTTATTCGCGTAGTATCGCTTATTATCCGCGGTGGTTATTTCAAACTCGTCGTCGTCGTGTGCTTCTATTTTCTGGATGCGCTTCACCTCCGCCGAAAATTTGAAATGTTCCTTGCCGATTCGGTCGTATAAGGTTTCCACGAGCGCTTTCCACGAAAGACTGAATCCAGTCCATCCAGCGACATTATCGTCCATACCGTAGTGATACAACGTTTCATAGATGTCGGCATTGTCAAAGTCCGTGTATCCTGCCGTGATGACAAAATCCTTGTATCGTTTCGCACCGAATACTTCAATAAAGAATTGTTTGAATGTCTTATGACGGTATTGGTCGGGGTGTTTTTTGTATTCGGATTTCAGGGTTCGCATTGCGTCCATAAGGTCGACGGGCTGGAACGGCGCCACGTAGTTTCGCGTGGATACAAACTCGGAATAGGTGACTTTCACGTCCTTCAGTAATTGAATCAATGCGTGATCCTTGTTTTTACGTCCAACGCCAGCGCCGACAACGACATCCGCGCCGTAGAATGTATCGTTGCCGATACGCCCACCCATCCATTGCTTCGTGTTTTTTTCTAAAACGAGGAATGTCGTGTTTGGTGGCGAGATGCGTTTGATTTGGTATGCTGCGTATAGCCCGGCGATACCGGAACCGATTATAATAAAATCAAGGGGTTGTTTCATTTTATTATAAGGGGGTTTTATTTTTGTTGATTGTTTTACCTTTTACCATTTGTAAAAGAATTGAAAGGGATACTGTCTGCGTCGTAATCATTTACACCTTTGCCATATTTCACAAGTTTACGAAAAGCTAATTTACATAAAGGTATTTACAATGGACGTTTGAAATTAGAAAAGGTGTAACGTATCCTCTATTCACATAAAATTAATCTCATTCTTATCGATTGTTACTTTCTTGGCAACTTGTTTAATAACCTTTGTTATATTACTGTCAGTTCCATCGGCGTTCTTTACAAGCTTCATATACATATTATTCGCTTGTGTGGCACTATTTCCACACTCTGGATGTTCTTTGGCCCAGTTACTAATCAAGCTCACGTTTTTTTGCTCGATAACGCGAACTGCGTCAACTAATTTCTGGCTATCAATATTACCTCGGTCCCATTTGTCGTCATCTTTAACATACATGACTTCTCGCTTTATGTCACTGCAATGAATAGGTCGTTTTGTAATATCTGTTTTTTCTAGATTATCAATCAAAATTTTTGATATGCCTTTTACAAATCCGTTTTTACCTACATCTTCCATGTCGTTCGTATTCAGTTCTATCCCGTTTACAAAATCAAAAATATTCATCGCGTCTTTACATTTCTCATTCAAGAACATATTCAGATTGAAAGTTGTATTGTTAGAATTGTTAACATTTGTCATATTTCCATTTACATTCACACTTGCGTTCGCATTACTTGTCAGTGAGTGATGATTCCCTAATGATTCAGCCGGAACTATGAAATTCGTGTTAGATTTCATAGAAGATACCACAACATTTATAACTTCTAGCATATGTGTTTGATTGGCCTTCATAACTTCTAACATAAAGGCAGTCATTGTGCTGTGTGACATGGTTTCCGTAGAAGAACTGGTTTGAGTTGCTGTTTGTGTATCTGAATGTTTACACTTCTTCATATGTTGCCATACTCCTTTTTTTGAAAAATATGGCTTATTACAATTCTTACAAGAGTATGTTTTTCGGGGTTCGCCGTGTTCGTCGTGTTCGTCCATTGTAGTATGTACATCTGGAATGGCCGCGGTGGCGGGGGTAGCTGGGACGTGCCCCATTGCGTTATTTCCCCCAAAAACTGGATTGGTAATACAGGTAAACTCGTGCTTCTTCGTGTTAATGTGTTGAATATAATTACAACTCTTATTCGTATAAAAGTCACACTTTTTACAAGAGAATTTGTATTTTGGCACTGATGATGATGAATTATTGGCGTTTTGAAAAAGAGACGATAAGGCACCTGATAAGGGAAATTGTAAAGGATTCATTATGACACTGTAAATATTGAATAAGTAACACGGATTACCTTAAGTGCTTGAATTGGTAATTTCCAGTATTTGTCTATATTTTATGGATAGATAAAAATCGGGCATCGGACAACGCGCAAAAATTATCAGTCACGATTTTTTATTCGGGAAAAATATTTGTGACGGTAAAATTCAAAAATCGCTAAAATCGTGTTTTAAAACTTCCAGAGAAAATGGCCATTTGGACATAGTTCAGAAAACAGCATCCCTAAAGATGGAAAGGTAATCCATTCTAGAGATATCCAGACTTTTCTAATTTCAAACCGAATATTTTCGACCAAACACCGGACTTTCCAATAATTCCATTGGTCGCCACCGGCCCAAATCCAAATAAACACATTTCATTATACCCATTATATCCTATCATTCCACGAAGAAAAGTAATGGGCTTCTACGACATCATCGCAATGTCGCTACTCACGACCATTCCAATCCTGTATACATTTCCGATGATTCTCGCACACTTATTCAAAATCCAAGGGTATAAAATCACCGATCAAACAGAATGTAACCAATTGATTAGTAAGTTAAACATCCGACGTTCAGTATTCTATCAAAATGGGAAGCCATACGGCGTATTTTACGGGAGGTGGTATATAGGTTATATTTATTGTAATGAAAGTCAGCACAACCAAGGGCAGACGATGTATCTCATTCTCCGGCGCGAAGTGTATGATTGTGTAACATCGTCGTCCTCGTCCTCCTCGTCGTCGTCGTCCACGTCCGCAGCCGCCACCGAAAAGAAAATCATAAACATTCGCGAACGGCGCGGGAATCCGTGGTGGTGGGAATACGCCGACCGTAAATACGACGCATCCAAGTTCCTGAAGAAGGAGCCGCGCGACTACCAACGAGAGATTATAGACGATATTATTTCCATTGTAAATAAGAAGGCATCGCGCAGCGGCACATTTTTCATCTACGGCAAACCAGGCACTGGCAAGTCACTCCTCACGCTTCTTTTAGCCAAGCAAATCGGCGCATATTACTGCGACACGTGGAAACCGACCGACCCAGGCGACAACCTATCCAAAGTATATAGCACGATTGATGATGATAAGCACCTGGTGCTGGTAATGGAAGAGTGTGACAAACTCATCCTGAATGTCATCCAAGGCAATGTAAAACCGCACCTGTATATCCCGATTCCAATGATGGATAAATCGGATTGGAATTCAATGTTGGATAAAGTCACAGACCTGGGATTTTATCCGAATTTAATATTGATACTGACATCTAATGTTTCGCGCGACGAGATTCACGAAACGGATGCGTCGGTTCTGAGAGATGGCCGGATTGACAAGGCGTATCATATGACCGCGGGATGATTTACAAACCCGCGCAGGTTAGAAACAACATGTTGTTGAACATTGACGATGTATTTTTGAAAGAAGTTATATAAAAAAACAATACTATAATAAGCGTTGACCGAATAATTACTGGAAAACATCTTATTATAATATTTCTTGCCACGTTTCCTACTTGTAAAGTTATACTTACGGGATCTGAAAGTAGGATGTAATGTTCGCACCAAATGCCGAATAAAATATTGACAATTATTTTTATACATGTGCCAATTGAAGAATTTTGAATCTCCGATGCGACAACGTGTTTTATTCAGTATACTATTCAATGTGTGTTCACCACCGGTTATTGTAATATTGTAAATTTCGCATGTATCGTCCATCCGAAAATCGGTTAAAATATCAATATAACTGGTTTTATCTATTACTATGAATTTTTTTGTATTACGCTCATCATCCATCGTAAGTTCGACCAAAACATTCACATGCTTTACCCGGTCAATGATAGGTTTACAATTGGCGAAGGATATCATACTAGCTACATATACATGAAACGGGCTAACCGGTGTGAATATCAAATACGCATTAGATATTTTACAATCACCATATTTGGCAATACACATTTTACTATGGTTGTTATAATCATTGAAACATATATTGTATTCGTTGATTGTTCTTTTGAAGTAAAACAGGAAGACATAAATGCCAATGAACGTGCATATTATAATACACAAAAATACGAATACAATAAGGAGGGTATAGCCGGCATAGGAAGAAGACATGAAATGTAATATACGCAGAGGTATTATTCAGAAGTGGATGACGAGCAGTATTCTACATTCAATCACCCGATGCGCGTATTTTCACACCATTTCTTTTCTAGAGATTATTATATCGGTAATTAAGAAGCAAAATGGCACTTACCCCCATTGATCTCACCCGTGAGACATTTAAGGGTCTCCTTGAATTCAATTCCAAGCAAAATAAGCACACCATCCTAAAACTCACCGCAGATTGGTGTCGCCCTTGTAAGACAATCAAGGATCTCGCGATCCAGCAAGTCTCCAATATCGTGATGCGTCTGGAACGACCCGTTGAATGTTATGAAATCAATATAGATAACTCACTGGATTTTTACGCATTTATGAAGAAGCACCGGATGGTGAACGGAATTCCGGTTTTTCTATTTTATAAAGCGGGGAATACGGAGTATATCCCAGATGATTCCGTCACTGGTGCCAATCCCTCCGATATTGTCGCATTCTTTGATAGGTGTGCAAAGGTCTGAATGAATGAATGTTTTATGTTACTGCGCGGATAAGTGAATAACATAAAATGGGAACATTACATATAGGAATATACTGCAATGGAATCTCTCGACTTAAACATAGACAATTATAATCTCTCGGACATTCTCTCGTTATTCAATCTTCCAACCTTATTCAACGAAGACGATTTGAAGCGCGCAAAACTCGCCGTCCTCAAGACACATCCCGATAAATGCCAGTTCCCGAAAGAGTATTTCCTGTTCTTCACGAAGGCTTATCGCATCGTTCATCAGATATATACCATCCGCCATCCCGTCACCAACGAGCATTATACGCAATACGCCGAGAGAACACCGCGCAATTCGGTGGTTCCGTCCTTGCGGTGTGTCGGAAAGGATACACTTCGTGACCCGTATCTCTCGGTGGACGCGGCGGCGGCAAGCACGGCTGCCAAATCAGTTGTTGATTATAATCGCCTGATGCAGGCCGAAGGACACCGCGCGGATACTGCCACCGATGATACGTATGCGAGAGATACACACGAGAGAATGAAACGACGACTGGATGAAATGATGACCGGGGGCGTCGGTGGTGGTGGTGGCACATCGGCCACTGCGAAAGTGAGCGAGTTTAACAAGTGGTTTAATGAAAAGTTTGACCAATACCGATTGAAAGACGACGAAACAGAGACGGGGTATGAAGCGTGGTTCCGAGGGAATGACGGCGATACGGACGACGCCGAGGACGACGACGATAGCGGATCGTGGGCGGATAAAGTCGCTCGTCTTAACAAGCGGAAGCAAGCACTGCGGAATAAGTATGCGCTTGTAGAGCGTCAAGAACTGGAATACGCAGGCGGTGGCGACGCTGGCGGAGGAGGAGGATATGACCTCACGAGAGAACGCCCCCAAGAGTATTCTAGCGGGATATTTGGCAACCTGCGCTATGAAGACTTGAAGAAGGCGCATACGGAGACGGTGATCCCTGTGACAGAGGAGGATTATTATAAGACCCGTCGGTTTAATTCTATCAACGAACTACAGACATTTAGAGACCAATCCCGCAGGGACTTATACAAACAAACGAGCAAACAAGAACAGGAGCGTATTTACGAGCAGACCCGGATGCGACAGGAAGAAGAGGATACACGCCGTGCCTTCATTTTAGCCAAACAGGATGAAATCTCTCGTGATATCCATAAGAAGCTGTATTCGGATATGTTCCGGTTGGAGAACTAAAATTTGTGGCAGAATAATGATGATGTCCGAACGACTATCGCACAGTATAAAAAATTGAAATACCTTTCCATTATATAATGGAATACGACAAACCATCAACGATTCACGACATGAAGAAATTTAATATCACAGAAGGGATTCGTCTTTCTAATGCCGAGACAGCAAAAAAACACATAGGTCAAGTATGTAAAGCCAATAGCAAAGGCGAACCAGAGTTTGGTCGCATTCGTCACGTGACGCCCACGTCAATTGTCTACGAACGTTTGACGCAAAAAGAAGATGGCGAGTTCATCCCACACCCAGAACCCATCCATCCTAAAACACGCAACAATTTCAGCTTCACGCGCGACATCAAGCTTATTACTATCACTCAAATGTAAGTTATAGTGATATTGAAGTATTACACCATCGTTGAAAAAAAACAAAAGTAAATACAATACGCTAACACTTTTTTATATATTTTTATTCTGTCGTAAACATATACTATAAAATAATAATAACAATACAATTTAAGAAACATTAATATTCTAATTACAAAAACGCACTCACGCCGATGCTTGAAAACAAAGTCGTGAAATTAGCAATCGCTTACCTCCTTATTATGTTGATTGGTTTCATTTATAACAAATACAAGAAAACAATTGATATCCAAGAGCAATATAACGACGGCGAGCTTATCCAAAAATACCTCCTGAATGATAGTAGCCTCACCAAAAACAGTAAACCAATCCTCTGGATACATATTGAATTTGATAAGAACGCGCGGTCGTGGGAGAGTTTCGGCGCAAGAACCAGCGACAACCTGAATCAACCCTACCAATACCTCACCATCCGGAATATTATAGAACACTGTGGTGAGAGTTTCAATGTCTGCCTGATCGACGATGACGCGTTTATCAAGATAATCCCAGAGTGGCGCACCAAGGTAGAGCATCTCCCGCGCCCCCTTCGCACACATATGCGCGACCTCGCACTCGCCACCGTCCTCCATATTTACGGCGGGTTTCTTATTCCAAGCGCATTTATATGTTTCCACGACTTGCGTTCCTTATACGACGCACACCTTGGAAACGCCAATGTAGTTATGGGTGAACTCCGCACGGTGTCATCTCTCGCATCAGAAAAACAATACTCGCCGTCTATAAAGATAATGGGATGCCGTAAATTTGACCCGGTTATGAAGGAATATATGGAGTATCTGATGAACTTGAACGGCCACGACCAGACACAGGAGATGGACTTTACGGGGGAGACGACGCGATGGTGGTTGTCAAAACAGGCGGCGACCCCGACAGCGGTGAGCGTAATCCCAGCGGAAGAACTGGGCGCCAAAACCACCGCGAATAAACCAGTCCTGATAGAAGAACTATTGGCGGACCAGGATGTCCCCCTCTCGCCGACCGCGGTCGGGATTTATATTCCAGAGAAGGATATATTGAAACGCAGCAAGTTCCAGTGGTTCGCACGTCTCTCGCCGTCGCAGGTGCTGGAGTCGCATACGCTGATAGGGAAGTATTTGTTAGTAAAAGCGACAGGATGTGCGCCTGGGGGTGCGCCTGGGGGTGCGCCTGGGGGTGCGCCTGGGGTTGCGCCCCCAAACGGCGCAGGGCGATAAACCAGTCTAGACCCCACGCAATACCAATCAAATAATGTAAACAATAGGTTGTCTACATTATTACCACAATCCTGTTATAATTTCCCCGGGTTATAGCACCGCGTCGTTTGGGGGCGCAACCCCACGCATCAAATTATTCGTGAATAACGCCAATTCAATATCGTGCTCGTGTATGTTATGGAATATTGTTATATATTTACAAATAAGCGAAGTAATACGATACTTCATATCTTCGTCAAACAACGGCGTGAGTTTGACAAACAAGAAATAATTATCCAAAATGTCAAGAACAGAATACCCTTCATCACTTAATTGAAATAATATCGTATTCGCTGCACGAAGCCCGGAGTGGTCCACGTGGTGTCGTAAAACTTCTCGTGTATATTCTTCAAACCGGTGAAAACTAATATTCGTACATATTTTATTCGCAATGTCATACGTAATTTCACGGCCGATGAGTTTAATTTTCTCCAAATAATTAATCAACGTGCGAACTGAACCGTTGGATACCTGAAGTAGAAACCCCTCCGCGTCTTTCGTTATTATCAAGTTCTCATTATGCTTGATTTTCCACATTATTTTATTTAGGCATCCCTGGTTCAATTGATTGATTTTGATGATAATATTACGTGTTTGAAATGTATCCACGACCTTCTGAATATTGGTACACGAGGAAATAAAATGGACGTTGTGGCTATATTTATCAATACAATTACGGAATACTTGTTGACCTTGTTCGTTGATTAAGTCAACGTCGTCCAAAAGCACGATTTTCTTCCGGTTCGGAATCATCGTCATCGTCTGACAAAACACCTTGACATCATTCCGGTAATACTGAATTCCCTGCTCTTTTAGGCTATTCAGAACCATAATATTCTCTTGTATTGTCGCGCTAGTTGATTTTTTATAATATTCGCGAATCGTCGCGTTAATAATGGATGTTTTGCCCGACCCTGAGTCGCCATAGAACATTATATTGAGATTATCCATTTCAATCAAACTACGAATAATGGTGATTGTGTTTTCATCCAATTGCTCGAATTCGTGAATTTTAAGTGGCTGATATTTTGCGATGAATGGAATATCGGGTGATGCGCGGGAAGTATTCATTATTACTATTACTACTGCGTCGTAATAAAGTATATAAAATATACCATTTAAATAACAATAACGTCGCACCAATGTTCTTCAACTTTCCATTTGGCCCCGGGCACGGACAAGCCCCCGGACCGAATATCTTCTTTGAAGCCGGATTTGAAGACGATTTCTCGTATATGAATTCTGGCGGAAATGATCTGGATAAAGACAAGGATTATTATAAAATACTCGGGGTAGATGAGAAATCCAGTGAGGATGAAATCAAGAAAGCCTATCGCCGTATGTCAATGCTTCATCATCCGGACAAAAATGGCAATACCGACGAAAGCAAGCAAATGTTCCAAGAATTAAATAATGCGTATGCTAACTTATCGGACCCACATAAACGGCGAACCTATGATATGATGCGCAAAGGCGGCGGTGGCGGTGGCATCCACCCCAATATGTTCCATTTCGGCGGTGGCGGTGGCCCACAAGGGTTCCCTCCAGGTATCCCTGAGGAGTTGCTTCATATGTTATTCGGCGCGGGATTAGGCGGGATACACCACGGCCACGGCAATAACTCCCCAGGACCAAAGGTCGTATTCCAAACATTTCACAATGGTCGTTCTCCGATGGGAGCGCAGCCGCAACCGCAACCGCAACCGCAGTCACAGCCCCATGTTCGCATCTACCAGGTTCCCGAAACCATCATCAAAACCGTTTCGCTTACTCTCGAGCAATGCTTTAACGGATGTTCGTTCCCACTTGAAATTGACCGCCAAGTTCCAGACAACGAGATCATCAAGATTGAACGTGAAACGATCCATGCGCAAATTCCGAAGGGTGTCCAAGGAGGTGATACCATTATTTTAAATGATTGCGGGCATATGAACGAGGCAGGAATGAAAGGCGACGTCCACGTCATCATCAATGTCCTTCAACATCCGGTGTTCAAGGTAGAAAACAATGACCTCACCATTGAAAAGACGGTGTCGCTTAAATCGGCACTTTGCGGGTTTGATTTTGAAATAACTCATCTAAATGGTCGGATTTTCAAACTCGCAAACAAACCAGGAAATATAATTAAACCGGGTAGTATAAAAACAATACCTGGTTTGGGTTTGGAAAAGAACGGCGAGGCAGGGTCCCTTAAAATCAAATTCAATGTGGAATTCCCGGATACGCTTACACAAGAACAAATTAATGCGCTTCAGAATGGACTATAATGCGCACGCGCCTTAAATTTCAATATAGTCAGGTGCCGAGTAATCTGAATACAATACATAGGATGGATAGGACGAAATTCCATTTTTTCGCCCAATAAGGCGAATGCGTATTCCATAAGACAATACGACCGCTTTACATATCACGGTGATTTGCTGTGACCCAGGTGTTACGCCACCAACCGCGCCCGACGTCCGTAATTTACCATCCACCAATATTGCCGTGTTATCCGCAATATTTGCGATTCCATTACTTACATTGAATATGTCGCGCCATTCTCCGCCAAAACTACCGACGGGTGTATAGGAGACCTCACATTCATAATAGTCCGCATTCCCATTATAACTCGGATAAGTAAAGCTGATTAGAAGTCCATTGAGTGTACCAGCGGGCGTTATGACGCGATCCGCGAATTGCAAGACCGGCGCGCTTGGCTTATATGGAAACACCGATGGATATATTATATTTTCCGAGCTTTCAGGCACCGTTATATTATTAATGAACGTCATATGGGTCCATTCCGAAAACGCGCGCTGACCATTATAGTCATTGATAATCATCAAACGAACCCGAAATTGGTAATTATTTTCATTTATAAGCCCAGACACCAGATATTCTCGTTCATACCCGAAAACACCGCCATTCTCTGGCGTAGGAATTTCTATTTCTGAAGCAACCACCGTCCAAGGTGCGCCCGGCGACGAGTTCGCGGACACATCACGTTGTTCAAGCGTATAATAACGATATTGATAATAGGTTGGGGGCCAACTATAGATATAAAAATTGGGGTCCTCACGTATATCTGGCAGTTTCCATTTCAACACGACCGCGCCCGGATTTCCTTGTGCGGTAAGTGCGAACGGTCGCAAGGGAACCCGAAACGGCACAATATATACATCATCGGGTGTGATATTCTGTTCTTGCGCAACAAGAGGAACGGTCTCATTATTTACCTCAACGAGTCGGACTGGTGCGACTGATATGGTATATTGGCGCCCAGATTTCAAATACAACTGGGCATTATTCGCCGCGATATCCGCTGGATCATCAGAAGGTATTGTATATGAAACAACACCGGCTATCGGCTGTAAATTAGAAGCCAGTATAGATCGCGTGATACCCTTAATGGTTAATATCGGGTATTCTGCCGGAAAATTTGAATTTTGATATTTTCTTGGTATTTCAATATTGATACAATAGTCAGAAGGCGACGAATATCGCCATTGAAGCCGCACTTTTCCGCCCATACTTGTAGAAATCAGCGCATAGCTAACATCTCTAACAGGATCCGAGTTCGTGATTCCGATAGTTACCGTAACCTGCGACAGGTTTTCTGGCGTATTATCTGGAAAATAATCGTTGATATTAAACGGGGTAACTGTGAAACGGTATTTCCTATTTTCAATAGGCGAGTTTGCGTTGTTCTGTATTTTTAATGTAAATCGCGTATTTATTCTCGGACCGGTCCGAATCGGCGCTACCCCATTAAGAATAATCGGTCCAGAATATATTATGAACCGGTTGATATCAGAAGAAAGATACGTTATTTGGTAGTCTATTTGTAGACTATACCGCTGGGAGTTATTAGACGCATCTATCGACGGAAGCATCGGAATGAATATTTTGGGAGTCGCGACCACCGCGGCCGCCCCCATTCCCGTGATAATATTTCCGGTCGTATAATTGATGTATTTATATGTTCCAACTTCAGAGAATTTCGTGCGGGAGACAGTATAGGTAACACCGGTTGTCGCGTCGCCTGGAATAAAAAATATATTACTGATATCCTGTGCGGTGCTTCCCGCAACTGCCTTCAAATGTCCGCGCATTGACATCCGAAATGATACCGTGGTTTCATCATTATTCCACGGGGCGCCGGTAGGGTCGTCAAAATAGTACCATTTCAATTGTATATTGGAGATATCAAAAACATTATCGGTGAGTTCAGCGCTAATAAATGTGAACGATGGTGAGAGATAGGAGAGGCGCACATTTCGGTTTTGGATCAAAGACGGTTCCAAATTATAGTCGGAATCTTCAATCGTAATGGGGATTGGTGGAATGATATACTTTGTCAATAATGCGCGCAAATTCACAATGGTCGCCTGTTCTGATTCAGACAACGTTGCGAATCGTTTGTATGCGCTATATACAGTGCGAAAATCGTCAAAAGGATACGATGGTTGGTTAACCTGCATCGGTTCATCCACATCTATTTTATACCGTCGTTTGTTTGAATACACGTCCACGCCACCACTTACATCAACATCCTCATAATCAATAATATAGTTGAGGATGGGGGAACCGGCATCATCGTCTGGGATTTTCCAGGTAAGATATACCAAACGATCTCCCGCAACTTGATTGCCGATAAATTTAATAGGCGAGTTATTTGGCCGGGCAAACGGAATGCCGGATAATATCGTTGAAAAGGCGGAATACCCGAGTTCGTTGACGCTCGCAAGCCGAAAATAATACTTGTATCCATTGATGAGCCTCCCCGAGACTCCAATCGGAATCCCCGTCTGTTGCGTAAAAGCTGTCGCAAGACTGGAAGAATTATATATATAACTGTTGATGGTTTTGTCATACGTAGCCAAGGAGTGAGTCGTAACTGGAATAATTGTATCTTGAAACGTGTTAAATGTAATTGTATTATGTGAAATATCGGGTGTATAATCTAATATATTCAGCCACCTCCCAGAGATGTCAATATTCATTTGAATGACAAAATACTGGATTTCATAGCCAGTAAAGCCCGGTTTAGTCCAGTAAATATTCACCTGATTTGATGTACTTTCAGATTCAATTGAAAGTGCATCGGCCATAATCTGGCTCGGAACCGATCCACAACGACGCGTGAATAATTCCGAAAATGCGGTTGTTCCGGCAATGTTATTTGACGCGATTCTATACGAGTAAAACGATCCATTTGTCAAATTGTAAAATCGGTAAAACGGAGAAATATTCGTATACGGGTTATTTATATCGTATAATGTATTGGTAACACTGGTGAGAGAATTAGACGAGGCGAGAGTCGGGTCTGGGCCTGCGAACTGGTATTCTTGACGTGGAGTGAGTGTTTGCGACAACAGTTTTACCTGAAATGCGTCGGCATTGGCGTCGGCATTGGCGTCGGTGTCGGCGCCAAGCGACCGAAAATATGCGTTATAGCTCGGGTCGGTTATTGTAAGTTGTAATAGAAAGACGAATTGAGTATGTGACGTATCTTGGGCGTCAGTAAATGCCGGAAATCCGGTTGCGCCCGAAATATCAAATACTTGCGACACGACCGACGACGCCACAAGCTGGGAATATGTCGCGATATTATTTACCGAAACGTCAAAGAGCATTCGCGTATTATATCGTGCGTTGTCTACGCCTGTCAAAAACTCGGAAACATTGGTCGTATTATACTGTTCAACGGAGATTGCGGAGAAAATTCGCGCATACGGGCGAGAATATCCACGAACCCTCAATGTAAATGGAATATTCAGGCCAGTAATGAGGCCTCCAGACACCGGTAAAAAAGAGATATCTGTCTCCAGGCGGGTGAGATTCGCCGCGTAGTTCCACGAAAGCGACCATGTTGCCTGATTAAAGTCGGATAGCGGGCGCGTCATTTTCGGCATATGATATAATATGCCGTCGGTCGCACGTGGCGGACTCGCATTCACGGTCGTCACGGCAAACCCGCCCCCAACCGCCGAACTCCCTTGCCCGAATCCAAGGGTTGTAAAATCTCTCGTAATCGGGAACCGAAAAGGCGCAATACGAATACTCTTGACAAGAATACTATACTCGCGGAGTGAATCTGGCGCGGCCGCAGGCGAATATGATAGACTAGATAATTGAACGGTCCCTGATATAATATCTGTAGGCTTCAAATATTTCAATTCACGAGTGGCCGTAGTGTCAAATACGATATTAAAAATATCAGTAATCGTTTTGGAATTGTTTTGCGGTCTTGGGCCTAAACAATTTATGGCGGAATCATAGATACGGCTGTTATTTAATACTAAATTAACACGTCCATCGCCGATATTTACGCTGGATTCCTTCCATAATGATATTGTCATCGTCGTAGAAGCAACCAGGTTGGGATTAAGATCCACAATAGGCCGGTCATTATGATATTCCCAGCCGATTTCAATTTCACCATAAAACCCCAAGTCAATGTGATTTTTATTTGTAAATTGAAGTGCTGTGCTAATACTAAACTGTGTAGTTGAATTCACATCAATCCCGGTTGGAGTCCCGCCCGCTGACAAGATTTGTGTGGAATATGGGACGGGTAATGCGTAAGAATAATACGACCCAGCGGAGACGGGGGATATACTACTAATCACAGTAGATACAGCAGGCGCAGGCACGATGCTGGTGGTGCGTTCTTCAATGTAAAAGAAATAATTCTTGATTGTTGCGCCATTTTCGTTCGGAATATTCCACGATAAATCAATCTGGTTCTGAACTCCGACACGAACGATACTTGATAGTATATCAAATTCCGCCACGGCGCGTCCATTCGTATAGTTGGTCGCAGCAAACTGTATTGCTTCAATTTGCGCGCGTCCAACCTTTTTTATCGTCGCGACCCTGCCCGAAACTGATATTATATCGGTTGTCAGACTTCGGAATGAAAATGCGCCGGCACTATTGGACGATGGGTCTGTCAGTCCAAATGATATATCACTGAAGGATTTGGGTGCAATCGTGAACTCCGTTATGGTGGGCGTGGCGAGATTTACGGTGAAATTCGCCGTAATCGTCGCGGACGAAAATCCGGGACTCGGAGCTTGTATCGCGGTTATCACGGCTTGTCCGGCGCTTACGATCGTAACGGTTCTCCCGGATATGTCTGCGACTGTGGCATTACTGCTTGTAAATGTAAATGTTGCTACGGGATTGGTATTTGTTGAAACGGGATTCGTCAAATCAAACGGCGCGGTTCCATACACGCGTGGTGCGACAACGAAACTTGAAAGGGTCGGTGT
>JACCEB011228006.1_pt1 | contig 17430 bp, 12 predicted proteins | sample 7454761 | NCBI WGS metagenome assembly JACCEB01 (sample SAMN15323454, study PRJNA562643) | freshwater metagenome | isolation source: river surface water | place: USA:Blue River Watershed | collected 2017-08-18 | reverse complement strand
TCGCGGTAGCCGGCCTCAAGGGTCGCCAGGTCATCCCAGCGCGGCTTCTCAGGGTTCTTTGGCAGGGCTGCTACCCCGGCAAAGTCCAGGCCTTGGGCAGAACCTCCCAGCTCATCGCGTAGTTCGAACAAAGTCTCCGCCACACGCTTCGCCTCCTCGAAGGTGAACTCACCCTGTTTCCCGTTGGGGAACAGATGGGGCAGGGTAGAGCGATCGGTTGCCTGCAGGACCTCGATCCAGGCCATCAACGCATCCGCTGAACTCGCCGCCGCAAACAAATTGTCTCCACTTTTGCACATTTGCACAGGGCCTTGCCCGTTTTGCACTTTTGCACCTGAACTGTGGTCTCCCCAGTTCAGAAATTCTGTAGGCGTCTGGAAGATCGGTAGCAGGACACCATTAGGCGCCTGCTTAGCCAGTTCCTCTTGAATGAGGCGGCTGGCGAAGCTCGAAGGTACAATCACTCGATGGCTCCCGAGGTCGATCGGGGCGCCGTTTCGGCCCTCGAGGAGACGCGAAGCGACCCCTTTAGCGAGTAGGGCTGACCATCCAGTAAAATTGACAAGTTGAAGAGGCATGAGGCTTCACTACCTGTATGCCTAGGTTCTATGCGCGTGCAATACCCCACCTGCGCTTTTCTGCGTGGATCTTAACATTGGAACGGTCTAAGCAACCTCCAGGGTTACTGAGTTAGCTGTTAAGGATTACACCTTCCCAGTTGTCTGTTATGTTCAACTCAGGAAACAATGAACTTAGATACCTGCTTCTTCAGCTTCGAAAGGGTAGGCTTGCTGACTTTGGGAAGTCCTTCCGCATACCGGCTAGTAATGCTGTTAGGCGGCGTGGGTGCTCCATTCTCACATGAGCTGATAAAATCGAGCGCCTTGCGCGCCGTTTCGACCCGTCTTAGCACAAATTTCTCATCTTTAGGCAGGAAGTAGTGAGCGGCTTCTGGTTTAAAACGGTATTTCTCGGCTATCTTCTCGATGTCTTTTTCGAGATACATCCAGACTGCTTCGACAGCATCTGAGAATCGAGTATCCACCTTGACGCCACGATATATCTTCCAAGACGCGAGTTTGAGTAGGTCTTGGATTATCTGACCCTCTCTGTCGGAAAGTTTTGATATCTGGCTTGGTAGCCAGACTAGGTTGGGCGTGAACGAATTTAACTCAGGGTGACGACTTGCAAGCACGTCTAGGCCGTCGATCTCCCTCCAGATGTGAGAAGCAACGAAATCATTTCCCATCTTTTTTCCGACTAGCGGGGAATCTTCTGGGCCGGCGATGGGGAGGCTCTTGGGTATGCCTTTGATGAGTGTGTTGTCGTCCATTTGGTATCCTTGCTCATCAGGTGCACCCCACCTGTCCGGATACTGTTTCCCTTGAAGCTTATGAGGTCGGCACTTCGGGTTTCTGACCACCCAGGGCAAGATCACCGGACATTTCTGATAAAGCTCGGTAGGCAGCCAAATCGTCATTCCTTGAATCATTTCCCCTGCAAGTGCTGCCCGGATCTTATGATCCTCGCTTGCGAGTAGTTTTTGGAAGAGTCGATAAAGCAGATTGTCGCCGTTCAGTAGTTTGGAGTTCGGGGTAGCCATGCCTATTGGCTACCTGTGTACTTCCTAGACACAACCTTAGTTTATATTTAAAATATAAAAATAAGCATATAGGCTCTTAAAAGATTCAATAATCACTCCATATTTGGCCCTCAATGGATAAACCAAGTCAGCAAGATCTTCGTTCAGGCATGCTAGACGACGGGAGGTGTATGTTGCTCGCCTCGGATCTTCTGGACGACAAGTTTGGTATTAATTGCTGTCTCTAGATTCCTTGGGGCAACTACCCTAATTTATTCGCGTTCCAATCTTTTCGAAATATCTCGCACAAATTCGATGAAGGCCTCCGGGGCGGCCTCTATGTCCTTTTTGGAAACACCGTAGGCGCTGAGGGCAGTCCAGTTCTCCTCTCCCTTGGCCGGGTTGAACCTGTGCCACATGACGACTTCTCCGCGCCCCTTCTTGGCGGCGGCATTTTCGGTATTGCTCCTGTTCTTGACCTGGAGCCTCTCTAGTGCCCCGTTTTTAATCCTGACGAAATCAGTTTTCTCGAACAGGTGACCTGAGCTCCAGAGCCAGTCGTATTTGCCAAGGACGCCTGAAAGGAATCCTTCTAGGATCTTCCCCATGGCGTTCTCGCACGCTTTGATTCTTTTGTGGTTAAGCAGTGCCTGCCTAAGCTTGTGCGGCTTCAAGTGAAGTACGCTGGCCGTCAGGATGTGTAGGGGGTGATCATCTTTCAGTTTCGCGGCGCTAGGCTTTTTGATGCGCCTCCCTGACTTGTACTTCCGCCGGATTTCATCTCGGCCAGCCGCCGTCTTAAGGAGGTGTCTCTGCTTGTCGGAGATCGCTTTAAGGTTGTTCTCTGCGATCTCGATCAACTTGGCGAATTCTGCTTCCAGTTCTTTTTCGTTCTCTGATTCGACTATGCTGATCGGGTTGTCGGGCATCGCGAATTAGTGCTTAACCCTTGGGTATTAACCCCCGGGGTGGAGGGAAGATAATTCTCATTGACCGTGGTAACCCTTGCCCCTAGCACTGGTTACCATGAAAAAGCGACTTTCGCTCGGTGAATCGGCTGAACATCTCGGAGTATCAGAGGACACCATCAGAAGATGGGAGAAGAAGGGTTTGATCAAATCCATCCGAAACGAGTCAAACCACCGCCTTTTCAACTTGGATGAGCTGGCGCGTGTCTCTCACAAGACCAACCCGGCAAAGGGTGGGGAATACAAGGTACTTAAGTCAAAGTCCAACGGGTACGGCGTGATTGAACTCTTCGCCGGTTGCGGCGGCATGGCTCTTGGACTCGAGAATGCAGGCTTTAAGACGAAGTTGCTCGTCGAGATCGATAAGAACGCCGTGGCAACCCTGCGTCTTAATCGGCCTAAGTGGAATGTCGTCAGCGAGGACGTGACCAAGGTCGATTTCACGGGCTACAAAGGCGAGGTCGAGGTGGTTGCCGGCGGTTTTCCTTGCCAGGCCTTCAGCTACGCGGGCAAGGGGTTGGGTTTTGGCGATCCTCGTGGCACCTTGTTTTACCAGTTCCTGCGATGCGTGAAAGAAGTAAGGCCGAAGATCGCGCTAGGTGAGAACGTACGTGGACTGGAAAAGCACGACGGAGGCAAGACCTTGAAGACTATGATTCACCTTCTCGAGGAGGCCGGCTATGCTGTCGCGTATCGAATCCTTCGGTCGCAGTTCCTGGATGTACCGCAGAAGCGCGAGCGACTTGTCATCGTCGGGATCAGGAAGGATGTCGCTAAGCACCACCTGTTCCCGATGGAGCGCGATTATACCGTCAATCTCGGGGAGGCGCTGAAGGACGTTCCCGACAGTCCTGGGTACGAGTATTCTCCTAAGAAGTTCAAGATCATGAAACTCATCCCGGAGGGAGGTTGCTGGCGTGATTTGTCGGATCTTTTGCAGCGTGAGTACATGGGGGGCAGCTACTTCCTCGGAGGAGGGAAGACCGGCATGGCGCGTCGTTTGTCGATGAACGAGCCTTCGCTGACCTTGACCTGTAACCCGGCACAGAAGCAGACCGAACGCTGCCATCCTAAGCATACCCGTCCTCTTAACGTCAGGGAGTACGCCCGTATTCAGACGTTTCCTGATGAGTGGACTTTCAGCGGTAGCGTCTGCTCGGCCTATCGCCAGATAGGTAACGCTGTTCCGGTAAATCTAGCTTTCCACATCGGACAGGCACTTGAGGCTATCCTGGATGGACGTTCAGACCCAAAACGATTCGTCGAGGTGAGGAAGGGCGAGGATGGTTCCCAGCTAGGCCTTCCGCTGGAAGATTGAGGGCTCCTCAGCTCGTCATCTTGCGGGCGATTGACTGTATTTTCTTTGAAGCAGCCATGCTGCTTACCGCCTTGCTAGACTCGATGTGCAGGTTTTCTGCTGAGGCTTTCTCAGTCGTGCACCTTGATGCTGCTGCGATAAGTGCGTCGTAAAGGTTCTCGTCTCCGAACAAGGTAGTCCAGAGCTCCCTGCCGATAAGGATACGGTGAGGGGTTTCGGTTTCGATCCTTCGATAGTTGCCGCTAAGTTCATCTCTTTCTCCGTAGATGACTCCTACCATGAAGTCCTCGGCTTGGACTTTCTTGTCGTTGGTTCTGGCGAGGTTCCGGGCGTCGTTGAAGTGATTCTTAATCGTATCAACGTCGTCGTAGTTGATGGTCTGAGGCCCCGCCTTGATCTGCATGTATTTGGTGCGCTCTTCAGGGGTTCCTTTGTTGGCTATGAATTCGATATCCATGCCAGATACCAGGGTGGCGCCGCCCAGTCCTCGCTTTTCTAGCTGCGCTGCGATGAATTTCTGAATATTAGTGCCGAAGGAGGTTGAGATGCTTGTGCCGGCTACTTTCTGGTAAACCAGAGCCTTAGCGATACCCTGAGCGATCATGTTGGCCGATTCGCTCGAGCTTGGCTCATTAAGAAGCATTTCACGGTCGGTGAAAAAGGCGTAGGTGAGAGGCGCGAGGAAAGGGTTAAAGGTATGAGAATCAATTTTCCCTGCCTTCCTGACATTATCCACCTGCTTTTTGATGACTACTTCTGTGTACCATTTTTCAAATTCATGCACGATTTCTTCCGAGTAAATGTTCATGGATGCAGTTGTGTGCTTTTCTGGCTGGCGTGCAATGTCTTATCTATTCGTTTCTTTGGTGTGCATTGTCTATTTGAAGGCGTGAAAACCAAAAGTAATCCGTTTCTGTAACAGGGTGTCAGCTTATTGATTTCGATTCGTTCAAATTGGGTCCGAACCTTCGAGGCTGTTTTGTAGTCTTGTGGATGAGAATTTCAGAAGTCATTTTCGGTAGTTTTGTGCGATTTGTTCAACAAGTCATATATTTGAAACACATCGGCAAGTTAGTCTTGGAATGAGGTGGGCTTTTCTTGTCTCCTGGCTGCCAGCCGTTACTCAAGACATATGCTTTCAGACCCCGTCCCCGTGGTAGACCTCTTTGCCGGCCCTGGCGGGCTGGGGGAGGGCTTCTCGCGCGTGGAGGATGGTAAGGCCTTTCGTACCATCATCTCTATCGAGAAGGATCCCTATGCGATTGAGACGCTCAGGCTGAGGGCCTTCTACCGGGCATGGTTGCGTCATCATCGTAAGGTTCCGCAGGCCTACTTAGATCTGCTCGCTTCCGATAGCCTCGACGCCAAGCAGGCTGCTCTGGCTGAGCTAGCCAAACTCCATGAATGGTCCGAGGCCAATGGGGAGGCGTGCCATCTTGAATTGGGGAAGGACAACCTATTGATCCATTCCCTGATCAAGGAGCGCTTGGGCAAGACGAAGACATGGGTGCTGATCGGCGGTCCGCCTTGCCAGGCTTATTCCTTGGTGGGGCGTTCCCGCATGCAGAATCACGACGGACTTAAGGCCGACCACCGCCACTTTCTATACAAGGAGTACCTTGCCATAATCAAGAAGTTCGAACCCTCGATCTTTGTCATGGAGAATGTCAAGGGACTCAATACTGCAAAGGTTGCAGGCAAGCCTATTTTGCCTGCCATCTTGAAGGACTTGCGGGAGGCGGGCAGCAGAGGCTACGAGCTGCATTCGCTTGAAACCGACGAAGGTGGGTTGCCTGGCGTGAGCACGGACGACTTTTTGATCAAGGCAGAGAGGCATGGCGTACCGCAGACCAGGCACCGCGTGATCATCGTCGGTGTCCGCAAGGACTTGAAGATGAACCCTGAGCCTCTCCTTGCCCGTAAGCCTGTCAGCGTTGCCGAGGCGATAGGGGATCTGCCTGCGCTCAAGGGCTTGGATTCCGGGGAGGATCGCAAGGACTATAGCCTTAAGCAGACCGGCAAGCCTATGACGCAAGCCAAGGGGTTGCGTGAAAGCCTCCCCAACAGCTTGTTCGCCTTTCTCTCGCCGTTATCCAGCCAGATGGATGACGTACTGCTGAATCACCAAGCACGTTCCCATATGAAGGAGGACTTGGAGCGCTATGCCTGGTGGGCAGCCGAAGCTAAGAAGACCGGCAAAAGTCCGACCCTTCATGACAACGTACCGAAGGCTCTCCTGCCTAAGCATCAGAACGTCCACGACGACAGCCCGATGGTCTTCGCCGACCGCTTCAAGGTACAGCTGGCCGACAAGCCGAGCGGTACGGTGACCTCGCATATCTCCAAGGACGGTCACTATTACATCCACTACGACCCTGTCCAAGCCCGTAGCTTCTCGGTCCGTGAGGCCGCCCGGATCCAGACTTTCCCTGATGACTACTTCTTCATGGGCAACCGTACCCAGCAGTATCATCAGGTCGGCAACGCCGTGCCCCCCTACCTAGCCTATCAGATCGGCCAGCGGATCTGGGCGGCGCTGAAAGGGTAGTAATTCAATCAAATATATATCTTTGATATAGGATTCCTGTTGCTTGCGTAATAGGTCTCCTGGATAACCCATCTTCCTTTCCATACCCCATGGAGATTTCCGAAGACGCAGGGCAGACTTGGCGCGAAATGCCTGCATGGGTGGATTATTTTTTGAAACTTGGCCTTGGTTGGGAGGCTAATACAGGCAATCGAGGTCGAGTCATCAGGATTATTTCGATGCCTTGCCGATCTCACGCCGCATCTCTTGTTGCCCTCGGTGCTGTCGTGCGCGATTTGTCTTCGAGTAAATCCAACGATCGTTCTCGCCACTTAGATGCGCTCTTTTCTTATGCCAAGCAGCACTTTGAACATTGTCGCAGCTGCCAGATCAAGCCTTGCAATCCAAAGCTCAAGCGATGCGGATTCTTCGCTGAGGCAACAGGCCAGCTTAGGTTAAAAGGAAAGCAGGTAAATCACCGTTACGTGTCAGAGCAGACAGACTTCAAGAACCGAATCTTTGTCTACAAGGAAAGAAAGGTAACCGCGGGCCGAGAGCATTATATTGAAGCGACGATGACGGTAGATAGCCCCCGTCTCTTTGATCATTATCCCGAAGGAGGAATTCCGCTGACGGATGGCGTCAGGAGCGAGCCCTTGGATAGGTCAGATTACACGTTGATTCCCGGATCGCCTGAGCCGCTTGAAGCTAATCTTCATACTTCGTTCTCTGGTTTATGCCTAGCAGGCGATCCTGGTTTTGGTCGCGCCGAGTCAAAGCGATTCTATTCTAAGTTTCTTTTCAGGAATGGTAGGCAAGCCTCGATTTCAGACCTTTTGCCCATATCCGGCTGGGGGGTCAGGAAGGTCGCAAGGTTGATTTTCTTTAATACACGTTCTCAGGGGTCGTATAGCCAAGAACCTATCAATCCTTATCTGGTGATAGCTGACGGAGTCGAATCTTTACTCCGTTCTTTGGATGAGCGCAGGGTTAATAATTCAGACGTCATCGCAATCGTGAATAGGGATTGCCAGTCTGCAGCCGATGAAGTTTTAGGCTCAACCTTGAGCGGCTTGCAGCAGTGGTATGAGAAAACCGAACCCTTGGGTGATCACCCTCGCGGAGTTCATGTCATCGAGTACCGTGAAAGGGGCACGCAATGAATCCGGTAGCGAACGATTTGATGTCATTGCTTGCTGATCGCCCTTTTTTTACGGTCAACAGGACGAAAGTGGTATTTCCGCCCGTTGTAGAGCTTCGGCGCTCGTTGAGATCGATTGCGGTCTGCCTCAATAAGGAGGAAGATGCCCAAGGAAGGCTTTTCCGTGAAATGTTTTCAATTACCTCTGCCTTGCAGGTTTCCCCGGTGGTATTTGATGAGAAATTCTACGAAGCTATCTCGGGTCTTTTCCCTCAGAATACGGATATCAAGAACGTGTGGGGTCATGAAGTTTTCGACAATTTGAATAGGGCAAAATCTCTTGCCTATGACCTCATTGGCGAGCCCAACCCTCTGTCATCCCAATTTTTATTAAAGGCTCGAGAGGCCAAGGTCGGCGGGCTAAGATTCAAGCTCAGTGTTTCGGGCAGAGATCGCGAGCTGATCACCCATATGTTTGCTAAGGATGGAGTGCAGGTCAGCGAACAAGATTTTTTATGCACAGCTTCTCGATACGCTGAAAGCGGATGTTTTGATGTTCTTTTGCGTCTAGGGCCTTTATTGACTTGGGGCAGGGGGAGCGCACCTGCCGCCATTCTCTCGGGGCCTAAGTTCGTTCGTATGGAACAAGTGGTTTGGGATGGTAGTGCTGATGACGCAGACTTCGGAGACGATGCCGTGATTAAGTTCGATAAGACGATTGAGACCATGGACAGTCCGGTCGTTTCTTGGCGGATACAATCAAGTGAAGCCATCGCCGAGTGGGCAAAAGAAATGCCAGGTCAGATTAGCACTCGTAACCAGGTTCCTGAGAATGATTTCGAGGTATTTAGGCGTGATAATGCCGAAATGCGGAACTCCAGACTTCTGAAGATCGATGAAAGATACGGTGTTATTTACCCTCCTTCAGCTAGAGTTATGGTGCTGAATCTAAGTTCAGATCGTGATGAAAGGGTGTTTTTCGCCCCAGCTTCTAGCGTTTCTCCAGATGAATTTATTGCAGTAGTGAAAAATCTGAGTGGCGGTCTATCTCATTCGACAGACACAGACTTTGAGCGATCGCAGCGATGGAAATCGGTGTTGCGTAGCAACTTAGCTTGCGACGCAGATGCTTTAAAGCAACGGCTTGAAAAAGCTGGATTGGCTTTAGCTTCCCTTGGCCAACAATTGCGCCACTGGGCATCCGATCCGACTTCGGTGATTCATGCCCCGCAGCGGCAAGAACACTTCCAGATACTCTGCTCCGTGATGGGTCTCGATGGAAAAGAAGAAACCGAAAAGTCAGGACGCCAAGACTTTTGGAGGCTCGCATGGGATGACATCAGAATCTCAAGAGGTGAGGCCATCTCCGCAGGTTTCGAGCGGACAGACATTTTCTATTCTCATGTTCTCTCTGGCCTTGGGAGGTCGGCAGATGAGATTTGTCGTGCACTTGAAAAAAATACCCATCACCGATTCTTGCTAGCTCAGTCAGATGGATGGCCGGAGATCGCCGTGGACATCTACCGTGTGATTGGCGCGGAGGACGGACTTTTGGCTCCTCAGAAAGAATTCTTCAAAATACTCGAACTAGATTACATCCAACAATGGCTACAATAATCCCCTCATACATAGACGAAAGCACTCCTCCTGGCGAAAGGGAGGTTTTTGCCTATCTGCAATCTGCTCCCGCTGATTGGGTGATTTTTCATTCGTTAGATTTAACTCCATATAATCGCGGTAAACAGACAGAGATTGATTTTGTAGTCATCATTCCGGATCTGGGAATTCTCTGCATTGAAATTAAATCCCATGAATTTATTCAATTTGACGGCCACAAGTGGTCGCCGTCTACGGGTACAAGCCCGATAAAGAGGAGTCCCTTTAAGCAGTCCAACGACGCCAAGTTTGCATTCATAGATCACATTGGTTCACGGGGCGTGTCATATCAGCGTATACCAGTTTATAACGCAGTCATGTTTCCTCGCTCATCGTTCGAGATGTGCGATGGCTTGTACTTCGAATCTTGGAACTTCTATGACGGTAGGAGGCTTAGTCGACTAGTTCGGGAGGGCAGGTTTCACGATGAATTAAAGCTCGGTCTAGATCGAAGCATTCGGGAAAACGCAGATTACGTCCGTCCGCTTGGTGGGCCGATATCTCGGGGGACAATAGAATCTCTTAAGGCACTCTGTGCCCCGATTCAGAAGCTTCGGCTTACGAAAAAAGAAGAGATTGCGTTGAGAGAGCAGGAGGCTTTCGAAAAATTACGTCTACAGCAGAAAACCATCTTGGGGCAGGTTTTTGATCTTAATCCGCGTGAGTTATTGAACCCTAGGTGCTTAATCAAAGGTGCCGCCGGTACAGGCAAGACCTGGATAGCTTTAGAGATTGCCAAAATCATGGCCGATAAGGGGCAACGAGTGGGGCTATTTTCATATAACAAAAATGTTGGAGAATGGATGGCTCGTAAGATTTCTGAAGAACCTGTACGCCCTAATCTTGTCGTTGGCGGCATTACCAAGGTTTTGATCGAAATGCTTGGCATCAAGGTTCCTGAGAATGTCGCAGAGAACTATTGGAGGGCCGAGTTCTACGATGTCGTTGAAGAGTTGATTACAGACCCCGAGGTTTCATCCGATGCCATGTTCGACTATGTGATAATCGATGAAGCCCAAGATTTTCTTTCCAATCAGCGCCTCTGGGTCGTACTTCCCCAATTTATCAAGGGAGGTGTCAAGGAAGGGTCCTATTGCTTGCTCGGGGATTTTGATTACCAGCTTTTCGGCAGCAGGTCACAGATGGAGACAGCCGTTGAGATCCTAAGGCGCGAAGTCAAAGTGACCCAACTTGTACTCCGTGAGAATTGTCGAAATTATCAGTATGTAGCAGAAATGGCTTTATGTCTCTCTGCCTTGGGAGATTCGGTCTATGATGGGTATCGCAGGGCAGGCGGAGGCCTTGATGACTGTGAGATAGAATATTACACGGACCAAGAAGATCAGGCAAAGATGCTGGTTAAGGCCATCAAGAAATTCACGGAGAAAGGTTATGGACCTGAGGATATGATCATACTTTCATTCAATGCAGAAGAACGTTCTTCTGCGGCTATGCTTGCCGCAACCGGTCTTAAGATTCGACCACTGTGGAAAACAGAAACCCCAGGTATCCCTTTTGCTACCGTAAATTCCTTCAAAGGTCTGGAGGCTAAGATCGTAATCTTAACAGACGTGGTAGTAGACGAGTCTGAGTTCCGGCGCAATCAGCTATACACCGCCATCACGCGTTCTACGGAATCTGTTGCTATTCTTTGCGACGAATCTTCAAAGAGAAAGATCATGGACTCTTTAAAATGAACCAATGAATATCGAAAGAAAACAGCTTATTGCACAGGTTCGTGGCGAGATAGTTGGGCCAGCCTTGCCTAATCATAAACCAACACACGTTGTTTTTTCCGCAGAGGGTCTAACTGACCCGCTTGATTCTGTGTCCGGTCCGGTCACGTGGTTGCCGCAAGCTGAAGGCCTCCCCCAGGAGGTTCTTTACTTCGACAATGAGTCGCCCAAGCGTAAGTATGGCTCGGGCGCTCTTTATCCATTGGGATATCTTGAGGATGTTTCTTCAACTTCTGCCGCCGAGGATGATGAAGAAAGTCCAGACGCTGTTCCTGATCGGGAAGACAATCTGGATGCTAGTGATGATGACGATGCCAAAGACGAGCCTGCTGATGTCGATGAAATAACAGCTAACGATGGACAGGCATCCGCCGCAGAAGATTACGATTTCCCGGTTTCATCCCCTGAAATCTATAAGCCATCGACCATGGGTATTTCGTTCTGTGCCGAATTGGGCGCATCTGCATTCCTGCTCCTCCGTTTACCGAACGCTAAGCGTTTTTTTTGGCAATCAGCTGGCTCGGATTCTTTTCAAGTCAATGGTCGTTATGAGGTAGTTTCGCTTCCTAGTAGTAACCCGAAAAAGTCAAAACGCAAAGTATGGCGTCGACACCCCTTGGCTGAAAAAGACGTTTTAGTAAAAGTTCCAGGTTCAGCGCTTGAAGACGGAAAGCCGCTGACGTTCAAGGTCTCCACAGCATCGTCCCTTGATCTTTCTTTTGAAGTATTTCCAAGAGCTTATTCTGCGGAGGGTGGCCGAACAGGGCAATGGATCCTCACGGTAGTTTTGAAGAATGGATTTACTTGGAAAGACGGAGTTTCAGACGAAGTCACTACATCCCATACGCTTTTCCAGTCCCATTTTGATGTCACCATTGAGGCAGGCTCGTTTTTGCCATACCCACAAGGACTAGTCAGAAATGCCGTGACGGATCCGGACGAGATGTCCTTGGATCTTCTGTATGCGACCTCGCAGACTTGGGCCGTAGGTCATGGCTGCTCGGCTTGTTGGGACGATGAATCAGGGCAAGTGCCTGCGGAGATTTATGCGGACAGCATGCCTGCAGTAGAATTGCCAAGCATGACCCCGGACATAGAAGTCGATGGGAATCCGCTGGTGATTTCCATGCGAGACCTTTTTGAGCTCGATGACGGAGGGTCTCGAAAGTCGCCTGGTTGGAATCGGCTCGATCAGTTGGTTTCAGCTTACGATCGTTGGATTCTCAAATTAGAAGAACGTTCACGTCTCTTGACTTCGCCAAGGCGAGAAACGGCCGTAAGGCACATCGAGTCATGCAAATCTTGCCTTAGGAGAATGAAAAAAGGCCTACGCCTTTTATCTTCTGATCTTAAGGTGCTCGAGGCGTTTAGGCTGGCTAACCGCGCCATGCTTTTGCAGCAAATTGCCGCTAAGAGCCTTGATAAAAGAAAAATCATTTACGATGCAGCTTCACGGAGCGTACGTCCGGTTGGTCTCTTCAAGTCACCTGCTGAATTGCTAAAACTGAGGGTGGAGGAAGGTCAAATGTTCGGAAAATGGCGCGCTTTCCAAGTCGCTTTCCTTTTGATGTCGATTGAAGGTGTCTCGCTGCCATCTAGCGCAGACCGTGAGACTGTAGACCTTATATGGTTCCCGACCGGCGGCGGCAAGACGGAGGCCTACCTTGGCGTCATGTCTTACTTGATGTTTTATAAGCGACTCGCGGACGAAAAGTCGTCGCAAGGTCATGGCACCGTGGCTATTATGCGATACACGCTTAGGATGCTAACGACTCAGCAATTCCAGCGAGCATCGAGTCTCATTTGCGCGATGGAGCAGATGCGACGTGAGGATGAAGCTAAGTTCGGTGAACCTGTGTTCTCTATTGGGCTTTGGTTGGGTGGTGCGGGTTCTCCCAATACGACAAAAGCGGCAAAAACGGAAATCAACCGCTTCAAAGATGATAAGATTAAAGGCAATCCTTTGGTCCTTACTGAGTGTCCGTGGTGCAGATGTTCGATCGGAATGGCTGAAGGTTCCCAGCCACTTAAGATGAAAACGAGAGAGTGGAAAGATCTTCGTCTTGCCGGTGTAAAACCAGACGGTGACATCCCCCGGTTGGTATGTCCCGACTCTGCATGTGATTTCGGCAAAAGAGACCCTAAGAAATGGATACCCGTCGAAGTTGTGGACGAGCTGATATACGATTCTCCACCTTCCCTAGTAATCGCGACTGCTGATAAGCTGGCCATGCTCGCATATAGGCCGCAGGCTGGGGCGATTTTTGGCGTTAAACATACGAACGGAAAGCTGACGCGCATCGCGCCTCCGCCGAGCTTGATCATTCAGGACGAATTACACCTGATTTCCGGGCCGTTGGGTACGATGTATGGCTTGTATGAATCTGTATTCGAGGATCTCTGTACTGATAAGTACAACGGCCATTTCCACAAACCGAAGATAATTGCTTCAACTGCCACAATCAGGGGGGCCGCAGCACAGGTTAAGTCCTTATATAACCGAGACAATATCCAGCTTTTCCCAAGCCCGGGGCTCGAGATGTCGGATTCTTTTTTCGGTAAATACGCCCGTTCGGATGATGGCAAATTGAAAGAAGGACGACTTTATCTCGGCATTCATGCGAATGGTTATGGCTCTATAATGACCGCCCAGGTCAGGGCGTTTGCGACTTCGATTTTCGCACCATGGTTCTTTAAAGATCAGAAATCTAAGGACCCATGGTGGACTTTGCTGGCTTTCTATAACAGCATACGTGAGCTCGGAGGCGCGAAGACGCTTTTTTCGTCCGATATCCGGTCTCGACTGAAGTACATGTTTAACCGCGAGGGTGTTGATAAAGATAAACGCAGGAAAATGGGAGAAGCTCAGGAGCTCACCAGTCGTCTCAGCCAAGCCGAAATCGTACAGATGATGGATATGCTTAATGTGTCCTTGAACCAGGATGAGTTCAGATGTCTATCAGCATGCCTAGCCTCCAATATCATCGAGGTCGGGGTTGATATTGATCGGCTTTCTTTGATGGGCGTCGTCGGGCAGCCAAAGTCGACCTCATCTTACATTCAGATTACTGGACGAGTCGGCAGGCGATGGTGGGATCGTCCAGGGCTTATTCTCACCATATATAATCCAAGCAAAAGCAGGGACCGTTCTCACTTCGAACAATTCCACTCTTACCATCGAAGATTATATGAGAAGGTAGAACCTACTAGCTCGACCCCTTTCTCTATTTCTGCCCTCCGCCGGGGGATGTCTGGCGCAGTGCTGTCATGGGTCAGGCAGCGCGTTTGTGGTCCTTTGAATTCTGCTTCCTATATCGACGAAGTTGACGAGGCCTGCGACATGATGCGGGAACGTTGTAAGGCCATCTTGACTGACGAAGCCGATGTCCTGCGGACTATTCAGGTTATCGATGAGATTCAGAAGGATATCAAAAATAAGTGGGTGCAAAATCCCCAATCATGGGAATCTTATCCCGCCGTACCCGAAGGTGAGTACCTAATGTTGTGGCCAGGTCAGTTTTATACGGACAAGCAGAAATCGCGGGGTTTGATTGTTCCTACAAGCATGCGTCAAGTAGATACTACATCTGAACTCGGAATCCCCCAGATTCCACTTTGATTTATGGGTAATAGACAAATTCGATCAAGTCAGCTCGTTGCACCTTTCGGACCCGGGAGTATCTATACCGATCGCAAAGGTATTCCGCTTGTAGTTGCTGGGCTAGACCAGTGGTATCTACGTATTGATGGGTCTAATGGCAGCCTTATCGACAACGAATTCGACGTTTTCGAACCACGCATATCAGCGCAAATAGGCATCGATTTTTTCCGTAAACCTCCTGATTTCCGGCAACGTCTAAGGCTTCAGGAAGGTGCCAAGCAACCTAACAACGTTGCCTTGGAAGTGCCTGCCTACAGGTTTCCAAGTTGGTACAGAAACACCAAGTCTGGAGCGCTCCGTAAGTTCAATCCAGATGCTCAGATTATTTCGGCGGAAAAGGGGGAGAAATGGGACCCTGTCAGATTTATTTCAGTGTGTAAGAACGGTCACATCAGCGAATTCCCTTGGAAGGAGTGGGTGGGTTGCACCTGTAATGATGAAACCGGACTTGTGCTTCTTGATTCTGGTGGCTCAGAGCTAACAAGCGTGCGTGTGAAGTGTAATCTATGTCCAGAGGGCAGCAAGGGGCGCCGGGGTCGTAGCTTAGCCAAGACAACCAAAATTCCTTCGACAGACCATCTCGATTCTAATGGTAAACCCGAATGCAGTGAGTTCGAAATCAATGGTATCGCCTGTCCTGGCACCAAACCATGGCTGGGAATGGGTGATCGCGGCTGTAGATGCGACGCTCCTCGAGTCGCGGCATTGATCAACCAATTAAACCTCTATTTCGGCAAGATTTTCTCCGCTATCGCTTTGCCGATGGCCACCGATTCATCCTTGGATGAACTCTGCACCAAGATCAAATCTGTGCCCCGTATTGTTGGTCAGAAGATGATCTGGAGCGGAGGTGACAAGGATATGGTTCGGGACTCGCTTTGCGCCCGTTTTGCCAAAGAGGGTTGCGATGTATCGCCAGAAGCGATGCTAAGGGCCCTTGAAATTGTGTTTGATGGAAAATCCGAAAATCTGGTTGTTAATTCGAGGCAACCTGAGGAGCCGGAAAGCAGTGAACTTGCGTTTCGACGTGCGGAATTTGATATTATTCGCTCTGATTCGGTTGATTCCCCCGAGCTTGTTGTAAGAACTTCCCGCGTTCCTGAAGGCATTGCACACCTGGTCTCGAAGGTTAATTTGATCGAAAGGCTTAGGGAGACCAGGGTGTTTTGTGGTTTTGATAGGCTTAAACAATCGAACGACCCTTTGGCTGGAATGCCCCATCGCGCCGTTAATCAGTTATTCTACAAAGTACCTGAAGAGAAGGGGCAGTGGTGGTTGCCTGCAACCGTTGTGTTCGGTGAAGGACTATATATTGAGCTTTCAAACGATGCCATCTTGGCATGGCAGAAGAGGAACGCGGATTGGCTCCAGGGCAGGTTCGATGATGGATTTGTCGCCAGGCTTTCAGCTATCAAGCAGGCGCATCCGCCTTTGGCCGCTGCTTCTCGTAATTGGGCTTCAAGGCTTATACTTGTACACACTTTGTCTCATATAATTCTGAACCAGCTTGTTTTCGAATGTGGTTATAGCACTGCATCGCTCCGCGAGCGTATTTTCGTATCATCAGACAGGCATGCTCCGATGTCTGGGATTCTCATCTATACAGCTGCAGGTGATTCCGAGGGAACGCTTGGTGGCCTTGTTAGGCTTGGCAGGCCTGAATTCTTAGGCGCCGTTATTGAACGTGCGCTCAAAAAGGCATATTGGTGTTCGGCTGATCCGGTTTGTTCCGAGAACCTAGGCGGTCAGGGTAGCAGGATGGTCAACATGGCAGCATGCCACTCATGTTCCCTTATGCCTGAGACTTCGTGCGAATGCTTCAACCAAGGACTGGATCGTGCTACCGTGGTCGGTACACCCCGGAATCGCCATGTCGGTTTCGCTGCCTCTCTTTTGACTTCTTAACGAGCCACAGATTGGTCTTTGCGTGAGTTGAAGACCTTGTTGTACCTTGTGACCAAGTCCGTATCCAGAAGGGTGGGGTGCTTTATTTCTTCTCCTGAAACAAGCACGGTAAGCTCGTCATGATAATGCTCGATGACTGCAACCAAAGTTTCGACAATCCTTTTTACCTGTTTTTCTGTCAGGTTGGAGTCTTCTATCGCAGTCTCAATAATCGCTCTTACTTCGCCAGTTTCAGCATCGCATTCAAATTGGACTAACTTGGTCTCCCAGCAAATACGTAGAAGTGCACGGTAGAAATTTGAGTACTTATTGGTTAAATCCCTGGTTTTTAAAATGTATAGGCTGTGAGCGATTACTTTTAAATACCTTCCTTCTTCTTCTAACTTAAATATGATCGGTAGGCTTTTGCTGCCAGAACTATGCACGTAAGTATTAGTATCTACTGATATTTCGATTAGTTCGGATCCTTCCGTTACTAGGAACTCGTGCCATTTTTCATCAATCTTTCCTGTTAGCTCCTGTAAAGTAATAGCCATGGCATCATCCTGATGAACATTTCATTCAGATAAAGCCGAATCGATTTTTTGTGCTAATTTGGGTTTATTCCCTAACTTGTAGCGAAGACGAGGATAAGCCGCCCCCTTGGCCTGCAGACCTCATGGCGAGTGAAATAACCTGTTCCGCTGCGCGCAAGTGAGGCTGCGGTCTGACCCATTGATTCACGTCTAGGCGTTAGCTAATTAACAACGATGCTAGATACGCTGCCTTGGGCGTCCTTGGCGTTCCATAAGTTGACCTGGTATTGGATTCGCTTGGTGCGGGTACGGTGCTCGAGCTCAGTTAGCGTCAGCAGCACGGCGAAAGGTTTGCCGTAGACGTTGGCGGAATTGAGTACGACGAAGGCGAATCGGAACTTGTCGCCGAGCTTTGCTGCGA
>JACCEB010246039.1_pt1 | contig 17433 bp, 16 predicted proteins | sample 7454761 | NCBI WGS metagenome assembly JACCEB01 (sample SAMN15323454, study PRJNA562643) | freshwater metagenome | isolation source: river surface water | place: USA:Blue River Watershed | collected 2017-08-18 | reverse complement strand
TGATCTTGCCGGCGTCACGAATCTTGCACATGGCTTCGTCGACCTTGCCCACAGCCTCGCTCAAGCGACCTTCGCCCCCCTCGGGACAACCCAATACGTAGCCTTGCCCCATGATTTGAACTTCGATTTGTTTCATGCGTTGTCCTTCGACTCAGTACCTTGGGGCAGGCGATCAATCAATGCATCAATGCGATGACGTGCCGCGCCAAGGCGGGACTTGAGCAAGTCTCGCTCGTGAGTGAGTTCTTGAACTTGCGTGGCTAGCAAGGCGTTGGTGCGTTGCAGTTCTTCGTGACGCAGCAGCAAATGTTCGACGCGCTGGGCGATTTGATCGATCAGGGGAGTGTTTGGCATGGCCTCGCATTTTAAGGTGGCTGCAAGCTTTCTCGTTAAAATTATCATCGTTGGTGCTCGAGGTGTGGTTCACACGCCTCAGTTCAACGGGAAGCAGGAGGATCGTATCGATCAACTCGACAACATCTAACCTGCGCTGCCCCCGCAACGGTCAAGCGGACGAGCCCTTGGGCTCCGCTTCTGTCACAAAAGCCACTGAGCGCCTTGAACAAGTGCTTGGGAAGGCGACAGAGGTAGTCTCCGCCAGCCCGGATACCGGCCAACAAGGTGGCGGTGCGTCTAAAAAAGCGCCGCTAGATCGCTCAAGCACTGTCGGGGAAGGCGGTGGGAGCATATAAGGTTGGTATTTAAATCATGAAGAAATCTACTCGTCTGTGTGCACGTGCGTTTGCGCCTGCGCTTTCTGTGTTGTCTTTGGCTGTGGCTGCGTCGGTACAAGCACAAAACCTGAATGATCGGGTGCTGCCCGATACAGTTATCACAGCGAATCGAATCCCGCAAGACCCAACACTTTTGCCGATGGGTGTTTCTGTGATCACGGCAGAGGAAATCCGATCTGCTGGTGTGACAGATGCAAGCGACGCTATACGGTGGTTAGGAGGCGTGGTGACGCGCATTGATACAACGGGCGGGCGTAATCCAAGCTTAGATATACGTGGCTTCGGCGAAACAGCCAGTAGCAATTTGGTCATCATGGTAGATGGCGTGCGACTCAATGAGGGTGATATGGGCGGGGCTGCAATTAGCTGGATTCCAGTTGACAGCATTGAACGCATTGAAATTGTTCGTGGTAGCGGAGCTGTTTTGCATGGAGAGGGTGCAACGGCAGGCATGATCAACATCATTACGGGGCGTGGAATGACGGAATCGGGCGGAGCTATTTCTGTCGGTGTTGGCAATAGAGGTGTGCGAGAAGGTCGCGTGGAAATGCGAACCGCCTCTGAGAGCTGGAAATCTCAAATTTATGGCGCGGCCTTGAATACGGACAATCATCGAGATAACTTCCGTGTTCAAGAGCGAAATGCCTTAGCTAAAACAACATGGTCTGATGGGGATAAAAGCCTCTCTGCTCAATTGGGTGTGCAGTCACAGGCTAGTGGCTTGCCAGGGGGTATTAATGTGGCAGAGTTTCAAAGCAACCCGCGCCAAACTCTCAAGCCCAACGACAACGGAAAAACTGATACGGCTAATTTTTTACTGAGTGCAGAACTGCCGCTGGGTGTTTGGAGAGTTGGTGCTGATGTGAATCACCGTAATGTTCAATCGAAGGGGTATTACATTGCTAATGGTTATACGACGGATAGCAGCACTGATACAACGCGCATTGGTCTGAAAGCATGGCGCAATTTACCTATGTTTGAAGCCACTGGACGTTTTGTGATGGGTGTCGACTCTGAGCGGTGGAGCCAAGATAAAAAAACTTTAGATCCCGTATGGGGAAATTCAAACATCCACATTACTCAATCCTCGGATGCATTTTACGGTCGTCAAGAGTTAGATTGGAATCGAGTAGGTGTCAAAGCATTTGCGGGTGTTCGGCACACCGAGTCTTACCGAGAAGCAAAAGGAGACTCTAACGGTGCGCTGGATGCTTCAAATAATAGCTGGGAGCTAGGGTTGGCAAAGCGAGTTGTGCAAGGGGCTGAGCTGTATGGTCGGGTGGGAACGAGTTTTCGCCTACCCAACTCTGATGAGTTTAGTTGCACATTTGGATGTCCACCCAGCACACTGAATTTGCTTCGTCCGCAAACCTCTAAGGATCATGAATTAGGGTATCGTCAAAAATATTCTGAAGGATATTGGACTGTTCGCTATTACCGCAGTGATTTGCGAGACGAAATTGGACTCGGCGCTGATTACATGACGAACATGAACTTTGATCCCACCCGTAGAGAGGGTGTCGAATTTGAAACGAAAATGAAGTTGAATACGTTTTTGCGTACAGGTGTGCAAGTTGCGCAGCGTAAATCTATTTTCAGGGGCGGGCAATACGAAGGCAAGGAAGTTCCGTTGTCACCTGAGCAAAGTCTGACTGCGAATTTGATGTACCAAATGAGTCCGAATCAGCAAATTGTTCTCTTGAATCAGTGGGTATCAGAGCAAAAAGTAGCTGGTGATTTAAGCAATACTTGTTCACAAGCCATTCCAAGTTTCTCTCTAACAAATTTAAGATACAGCCATAGTTTTGATGCATGGCTGTTCGCGGGGCAAGTTTCAAACTTGTTTGATAAGCAGTACTACGATTATCGATCTCGGTGTAATCCTGCCAGTCGATCCATCTACCCTCAAGCAGGGCGGACATGGACTTTCACGGCACGACGCAGTTTCTAATTTGTGCTGACAACCGTATCCCCCCAACGCATCGTCTGCCTCACTGAGGAAACGACGGAATGGCTGTACATGCTGGGGCAAGAGGCGCGCATTGTGGGCATCTCGGGTTACACGGTGCGTCCGCGTCGTGCGCGTGATGAAAAGCCGAAGGTGAGTGCGTTCTTGAGCGCCAAGATCGATCAAATCTTGGCGCTCAAACCTGACTGTGTGTTTGGTTTTTCCGATTTGCAGGCAGACATCGCTGCCTCGCTCATTCGCGCGGGTGTGCAGGTGACGGTATTTAACCAGCGCAGTGTGGATGAGATTTTTACCATGCTCTACCAAGTGGCCGCCATGGTGGGCCAAGCAGAGCAGGGCTTGCAGCGTTTGCAGCAAATGCGTGCGCAGTTGGATGCCATTCAACAAACCGTCGCCATGTTCAAGCGTCGGCCCAAGGTGTATTTTGAAGAATGGGACAGCCCACACATCAGCGGCATTCGGTGGGTGAGTGAACTCATTGGCATCGCAGGTGGGGACGATTGTTTCCCCGAACTGGCACAAATGCCGATGGGCAAAGACCGCATCATTGCTGACGCACAAACCATCATCGATCGTGCGCCTGACATCATCATTGGTTCCCTGTGTGGCAAGAAGTTTCGCCCCGAAAAAGCAGCAGCGCGCGAAGGTTGGCAAGACGTCCCCGCGGTTCGCACCCACCAAATTTTTGAAATCAAGTCGGCCGACATTTTGCAGCCAGGTCCCGCGGCGTTGACCGATGGCGTGGCTCAGTTGCACCGAATCATGCAGGCGTGGGAGGCATCGTATGCTTAAACGCATGGCCATGATTCGCCACCTGGCGTTGATCACGTTGTTGGGTTTGGGTGTCATCGCCCACGCTGTGGTGTTGCGCGATGATCGCCAAGTCGAGGTGACGATCAACACCCCCCCACAACGCATCGTCAGCCTGTTGCCTTCGCTCACCGAAACCGTCTGCGCTCTAGGGCAATGCCAAAAGCTGGTGGGTGTGGATCGTTATTCCAACTGGCCTGACAGCATTGCCAAGTTGCCACGCATGGGTGGTGGGATTGATCCAAACATCGAAAGCGTGGTAGCTGCCAAGCCTGATTTGGTGTTGATGGCCACCTCTGCCCGTGGCGCTGAACGCTTGACTGCCTTAGGCATCGCCGTGTTGGCGCTAGAGCCTCGCTCGCACGCCGATGTGCAGCGCGTCATGCGCATCGTGGCGCAGGTGTTGGATGTGCCCGTGGCAGAGAGTGACCGCGTGTGGCGTCACATCGACGCTGCCGTGAACGCCGCTGCGCAATCGATTCCTGCACAAGCCAAGGGGCAGCGCGTGTACTTTGAAGTCAGTCGTGCACCGTATGGCGCAAGTGAGTCATCGTTCATTGGTGAAACTTTGCAGCGTTTGGGTGCACGCAACATCTTGCCTGCATCGCTCGGACCATTCCCCAAAATCAACCCTGAATTTGTGGTGCGTGCGCAGCCCGACATCATCATGGTGGGCGATAGCAACTTTGCCGACATGACCACGCGCCCTGGTTGGCAAAACATGCGCGCCATGCGCACACAGCGCGTGTGCCATTTCAAATCGGAAGAGTCTGACATGTTGGTGCGCGCTGGTCCGCGTATGGCAGAAGCTGCGCGTTTGATGGCTAAGTGCCTGACTGAGAAAGGCCAGCCATGACGATTCAAGGTGCGCGTTGGTCGCCAGTGCTGGCGGCATTGACCTTGCTGGTGTTAAGTGTGTTCGGCATCGCAGTGGGCAGCGCAGTGGGCAGCACAGGCTTTGAGAGTTGGCTATCTGCCCTGCAAGACGACACCGCATGGCAAATCGTGTGGGACATTCGTTTGCCGCGTAGCGTGGGGGCTTGTGCGGCGGGGGCGTTGTTGGGACTCGCCGGTGCGTTGGCGCAAGGTTTGTTTCGTAACCCCTTGGCTGACCCTTATTTACTGGGCAGTGCATCGGGTGCGTCGCTGGGGGTGGCCGTGGCATTGGCGCTGTTTGGTGGCAATCCGTTTGCGACCGAGTTGTTGGTGCGTTTGGGTTTAACGGGCGCTGCGTTTTTGGGCGCTGTGTTGGCCGTGTTGCTCACCCTGGTATTGGCACGTGGCGTACAACACACCTTGCGCTTGTTGTTGGCCGGCGTGATTGTGGGCGTGGTGCTAGGTGCGTTGGCATCGCTCATCACGCTCATGCGACCCGATGTGTTGCAGGGCATGCAAGGCTTTTTGTTGGGATCGACCAGCTTCATCGGTTGGACGTCATGCGTGCTGATGTTGGCTGTGCTGATGGTGTGCGTCACACTGGCCTTTGCGCTAAGCCATGTGCTGGATGCGTTGAGTTTGGGTGAAGCCACCGCGCTGAGTTTGGGCGTGCCGTTGCCCTCGGTGCGCGTGGCGCTGGTGTGTGTGCTGGCTTTGGCTACGGGTACAGCAGTGGCGCAAACGGGTTTAGTTGCTTTCGTCGGCCTAGCCGCACCACACTTGGTGCGTTCGTTGGTGAAGGCCAAACACAATTGGCTGGTCTTACTCTCGGCGTTGATGGGCGGTGTGTTGCTGTTGGCTGCAGACTTGCTGGCCCGCATGCTGATGTCGCCGCAAGAAATGCCGGTGGGTGTGCTGACGGCTGTATTGGGCGGCGGCTATTTGCTGTGGCTCATGTATCGCACGCAAACCGCGAGGGCTGCACGATGAATGCACCGTTGATGGCTTTGCGTCTGCACGATGTGCATGTGTCTCTTGCGGGGCAAGAGGTGTTACACGGCATCGACATGTCGTTTGTGGCGGGCCGCTGGACCAGCATTGTGGGGCCTAATGGCGCCGGTAAATCCACCTTGCTCAAAGCATTGGCTGGCTTGCTACCAGCCACGGGTCGCATCTTTTTGTTTGACCAAGATCTGATGGCCATGGACCGCAAACAGCGTGCGCAGCAGCTGTCGTGGTTGGGGCAAAACGAATCAGCGTCGGACGACTTGCGTGTGTGGGACGTGGTCATGCTTGGGCGTATGCCGCATCAAGCTTGGTTGGCTGCGCCCAATGCACAAGACCATGCGGTGGTAGAAACCGCTTTGCAAGCCACACAGGCATGGGACTGGCGTGAGCGCTCGTTAGGTCAACTCTCCGGTGGTGAGCGTCAACGCGTGCTGCTGGCCCGTGCCATGGCCGTGCAAGCGCAAGTCATGTTGATGGACGAACCACTGGCCAACCTTGACCCGCCTCACCAAGTGGATTGGTTAGAGCAAGTGCGCTGTCTCACTGCGCAAAACACCACCGTCATCAGCGTGTTGCATGAGGTGGGCATGGCCTTGCATGCAGACGACATGGTTGTCATGCAAGCAGGGCGTGTGGTACACCAAGGTGCGTGTGTGGATGCCGATACGCACCGTGCGGTGGAAGTTGTGTTTGATCGACGCATTGCCATTCATTCGTTGGATGGCCAGTGGGTGGCTGTGCCCAAGCTCTGAGCGTTACACAAACATGGACATCGAACAACCTCCCATCAGCTACGCGCGTGTCACGCCTCAAGCTGAGCGACGCGGCTTGCTCATCGTCAACACCGGCGACGGCAAAGGCAAAAGCACGGCGGCATTTGGCTTGGCCTTGCGCGCGCATGGCCGTGGCAAAGCGGTCAAGATTTACCAGTTTATGAAAGTGCCCACCGCGCGTTTTGGTGAACACCGCATGTTTGAACAGCTCGGTATTTCGGTGGAAGGTTTAGGCGACGGATTTAGCTGGAAAAGCAAAGACCTCGAACATTCGGCACAGCTCGCGCGTGACGGTTGGCAAAAAGCCAAGGCGGCAATTTTGAGTGGGGATTTTTTCTTGGTGGTGTTGGATGAAATCACCTATCCACTCATTTACGGTTGGCTGCCGTTAGACGATGTGTTGGCGACCTTGCGTGACCGCCCGAAAGACGTCCATGTGTGCATGACTGGACGGCGTTGCCCGCCCGAGCTCATTGAGCTGGCCGATACCGTGACCGAGATGACCAAAATCAAACACGCCTTCAATGCAGGCATTCCCGCGCAACGCGGCATCGAAGATTAAAGGATTGCCATGACGGCCAAGTGTGTGATGGTGTTGGGCACCTCTAGCGGCGCTGGCAAAAGCTGGCTGACCACAGCGCTGTGCCGCTGGTATGCGCGTCAAGGTTTGAAGGTCGCGCCCTTCAAGGCACAAAACATGAGCAACAACGCCAGAGTGGTGGCCTCTCACAACGGCCTTGGCGAAGTAGGCTCTGCCCAATACTTTCAGGCACTCGCCGCCAAGGCCGAGCCCGACGTGCGCATGAACCCTTTGCTGCTCAAACCCGAAGCCGACACCCACAGTCAAGTGGTGTTGCTAGGAGAAGTGAACAACGAACTGACGAACACACCGTGGCGTGGTCGTAGCGAAAAAGTATGGCCCCAAATTGCAGCGTCCCTTGATGCGCTGCGCGCTGAAAACGATGTGGTGGTGATCGAAGGCGCGGGCTCACCCGCCGAGATCAACCTCATGGCCAATGACATCGTCAACCTTCGCGTGGCCCGTCATGCCGATGCGCGTTGCTTGTTGGTGACCGACATTGACAAAGGTGGTGCGTTTGCCCACCTCTACGGCACTTGGGCTTTGTTGCCAGCCGAAGACCAAGCGCGCATCAGCGGCTTTGTGCTCAACAAGTTTCGAGGCGATCCAGCGCTGCTCGCACCTGCACCTGAGATGCTGCAAGCGCGCACCGGTATACCCACCGTGGCGGTGTTGCCCATGTGGTGGCAGCATGGCCTGCCAGAAGAGGATGGCGTATTTGATGATCGCAGTCGTGCCACCGGCGTTGTGACAAAAACAGTGGCCGTGTTGGCATACCCGCGCATCAGCAACCTCGATGAATTTCAATCGCTTAAAAACGTACCCGGCGTGCGCTTGTTGTGGGTGCGCAGTCCTGCCGACTTGGGAGGCTTGAGGGCAAACGATTGGATCATCTTGCCTGGCTCCAAACACACCAGCAGCGACTTGGCGTGGATGCGCACGCAGGGTTTGGACGCCGCAGTCACCGCGCATGCATTGCAGGGCGGCGCGGTGTTGGGCATTTGCGGAGGCTTGCAAATGTTGGGTGAAGCCATGATCGACACGCATGGCATTGACGGCAATGCCGCAGGCCTGGGGTTGTTGCCGGTGGTGACCCAATTTGCTCCCCACAAAACGGTGCAGCGCACCACGGCTTCATTTGGCACATTGCATGGTGCATGGTCTGCTTTGTCGGGCGTACAAATTTGCGGTTATGAAATTCACCATGGGCAAACCCAAGCCCACCCCGCCATGGCAGCGGCCGGGCAGGTGTTACATGAAGTGATGCCGGGCTTAGCTTGGCAGAACGAGAAGGGCAATGTGATGGGGTCTTACCTGCATGGTTTGTTTGAAGACCCAGCGGTTTTGCATGCACTGTTTGGGGCCCAGACGCCCACGCTAGAAACCGTGTTCGAAGGCTTGGCTGATTACCTAGATCAGCACATATCCCAAGATTTTTTGCGTCGCTTGATTGCTTAGTTTTTCACCTGTGTGCCATAGTGCTGGCACAAATGCCCAATCAGTGATTGGGCGTAACTTGGCAAGGCCGTTTGATCGCGTGTCAAGATGTAGCGCTCACGCACACTCCAAGGCTCGGTCAGCTCAATCAAAGCCAAATTCATGGTCGCTTGATTTCGTAGTGCAGCAGATTCTGGAACGATACCCACGCCGACGCCTGCGCCGACCATGCGGCACATGGCATCGAAGCTCGAGAGTTGAATGCGCAGTTTTTGTGGCTTTCCCAAACGCTCTGTCACTTGGCCCAAGAAGGTTTGCAGGGTGCTGCTCGGGTGCATGCCCACTGCATCTTCATCCAGGATCTCTGCAAACGAAATTCGTTTGCGTTTGGCAAAGCGGTGTTGACGTGAAGTAGCGAGTACCAGTCGGTCAGTGCTGAAATGCAGACTTTGCAAGCCCAGCGTGTCGACTTGGCCCGAGACAATACCAATGTCAACGCGACCATCTTGAACGGCTTTGGCAATTTCAGCATTCGGTTTTTCTTGAAGGTCAATGTTGATCTTGGGGTTGTCGGCTAAAAATTTCGGCAATATTTCTGGCAAAAAATCAGTCACGGCTGTGGTGTTGGCATACACCCTGAGGTGGCCGCGTAACCCCCCGCCATACTCGTGCAAATCGCCTCGCATCTGTTCGACTTGATGGAGCATCAAACGGGCGTGGTGCAAGAAGGCTTGTCCCGGGGGAGACACCCGTACGCCGCGCGCTTCTCGGTACAAAAGTGGTAAGTCGGCTTGAAGTTCTAACGCTTTGATGCGCGCACTCGCCGCCGCCAAAGACAAGTGATGTTTTGCGGCGGCTTTGGTGAGGCTTCCTTCATCCGCGGCAAGGACAAAAAGACGCAGGTCGTTGAGGTCAAAATGCATTTGTAGATCTTAGACTGAAACATGAAGCCTTCGGAAAATCAGAAGGCTTGGTCCTAAAAATACCGATTGTCCTTCGGTGCAAATGGCTTGAAGATGCGCTTCATCAGAAATCAAAGGATGGACGAATGACCACGCAATTCACTTCAAGGACAAGACGTTTCATGATCGCTGGTTGGGCTGCAAGTGTGCTGTGCGCCACATCCGCCTTGGCGCAGTCGGCTTATCCGAACCGATCGATTTTGATGGTGGTGCCGCAAGCCGCGGGCGGTACCAACGACATCGTGGGCCGTATCGTGAGTCAAAAGTTGGGTGAGGTGCTCAACACCGCGGTGGCTGTTGAAAACCGTCCAGGCGCTGGGGGCAACATTGGCACGCAATTCGCCGCTAAATCGCCCAAAGACGGCTACACCTTGCTGATGACCATCAGCAGCAGCCAAGCGATCAACCCTGCGCTTTATAAAAACCCAGGTTTCGATCCCGTGAAAGATTTCAAGCCTGTGAGCTTGATTGGTTCGGTCCCTAATGTGTTGCTGGCCCACCCTGATTTTGCGGCCAACAACATCAAAGACTTGATTCAAATGGCCAAGGGAAAGCCCAACCATTACCAATACGCATCAGCAGGCAATGGCACCTTGAATCACTTGTTGGGTGAAATGCTCAACAGCATGGCCGGCATTGACTTGCAACATGTGCCTTACAAGGGTGTCGCCCCTGCACTCAATGATGTGCTGGGTGGGCAGCTGCCGATGGTGTTTGCCAGCTTGCCTGCCTCGCTGTCGCACATCAAGGCGGGCAAGCTCAAGCCATTGGCCGTGAGCAGCGCCAAGCGTTCGCCATCGTTGCCAGAAGTGCCTGCGTTGGCCGAGTTCGTGCCTGGCTATCGCGGCACATTGTGGATAGGGCTATTTACACCGGCAGGTGTTCCGAGCGAGGTGTTGACCAAGTTGCAAAGTGGCATGACGCAGGCGATGGCAAGCAAAGACATGCGTGACAAGTTGGAGCAACAAGGCGTGGAGCTCGCGGCACCCACCACCCCAGAGCAATTTGCAGCGTTGCTGCAAGAAGACATGGTCATGTGGGCGCGCATTGTGAAATCTTCTGGGGCATCAATTGACTGACATGATGACAACCCTGGATGCTTCGACACTCGCGCACTTGCAAACTTGGCAAGGCAAAAGTGAAGTGCTGGAAGATTTGATTACGCCTGCACCCTTGCGTGCGCTCAGCGCCACCTTGGATCGTGATGACCCTCTGCCCGTGACGGGTACGCCACTGCCGCCTCTTTGGCATTGGTTGTTTTTTTTGCCACATCACCGCCAAAGCGAGATTGGTCCTGACGGCCATGCCAAACGCGGTGGCTTTTTGCCACCGGTGCCCTTGCCACGTCGCATGTGGGCGGGCGGCCGTTTGCACTGGCATGCGCCCCTGCGGGTGGGCGATGGGGTCAAGCGTGTGTCCACCATTGAGTCGGTCACGCACAAGGCAGGGCGCTCGGGTGACTTGCTCTTTGTGTTGGTCAAGCATGACGTGCACAACGCCCAAGGTCTGTGTTTAACAGAAGAACACGACATTGTGTATCGTCCCGCAGCGCAACCGGGCGATCCAGTCCCGGCGCCTGTGGCGGCTCAAAAACAAGCGCCTTGGCAACGCGACATCACCCCTGACGATGTGCTGTTGTTTCGGTACTCTGCGCTCACCTTCAACGGTCATCGAATTCACTACGACCGCAAGTACGTCACAGATGTCGAGGGTTATCCAGGCCTCATCGTCCATGGCCCTTTGATCGCGACCTTGTTGGTGGACTTGGTTCGCCGGCACACAGACAGACCCATTCTCCGTTTTGAATTCAAAGCCTTGCGTCCTACCTTTGAGTGCGCCGATCAACGTCTGCTGCGGGTATGCGGTGAGCCCGATGCGAATGGCTCAAGCATTCGACTTTGGGCGCAAGACCACGAAGGGTGGCTCACCATGCAAGCCACCGCTGAACTCGGGTAATTTTTTCAAACGAACTTTTTATTTCTATGCTGCATCACAACGACCCCTATCAAGATATTCGCGACGCCGTGCGCGATTTGTGTGCTCAATTTCCTGACGAATACCACCGAAAAGTGGACGAGCAACGCGGCTACCCCGAAGCCTTTGTGGACGCGTTGACCAAAGCGGGCTGGATGGCAGCGCTCATTCCCCAAGAGTACGGAGGTTCTGGCCTGAGCATGGCCGAGGCATCGGTGATCATGGAGGAGATCAATCGTTCCGGCGGCAATTCCGGCGCCTGCCACGGTCAGATGTATGTGATGAACTCGATTGTGCGTGGCGGCTCGCAAGCGCAAAAAGAAAAGTTCTTGCCCAAGATCGCCACAGGCGAATTGCGCATTCAGTCGATGGGCGTGACCGAACCCACCACTGGCAGCGATACCACCAAACTCAAAACCGCTGCTGTGAAGAAAGATGGTCGATGGGTGATTAATGGTCAGAAGGTTTGGATCTCACGGATTCAACACAGCGACTTGATGATTTTGTTGGCGCGAACCACGCCCGCAGACCAAGTGGCCAAAAAGTCTGAAGGCTTGTCATGCTTTTTGATTGATTTAAAAACAGCGATTGGTAACGGTTTGACCGTGCGTCCAATTTTGAACATGGTGAACCACGAAACCAACGAGCTGTTTTTTGACAACCTGGAAATTCCCGAAGATGCGTTGCTGGGCGCAGAGGGGCAGGGCTTCAAAACCTTGTTGGATGGCTTGAATGCTGAACGCACCCTGATTGCGGCCGAGTGCATCGGCGACGGCTACTGGTTCATCGACCGGGCGCGCAAATACGCCAACGAGCGCGTGGTGTTTGGCCGTCCGATTGGTCAAAACCAAGGTGTGCAATTTCCGATTGCCGATGCCTTCATTGAACTCGAAGCCGCCAACCTCATGCGTTGGAAGGCCTGCGAAAAAATTGATGCGCATCAAAATGCCGGTGCCGAAGCCAATATGGCCAAGTATCTCGCGGCCAAGGCCAGCTGGGAAGCTGCCAATGTGTGTTTGCAAACGCACGGTGGTTTTGGTTTTGCATGTGAGTACGACATCGAGCGCAAGTTTCGCGAAACGCGTTTGTACCAAGTGGCGCCGATTTCGACCAACATGATCTTCAGCTATGTGGCGGAGCACATCCTCGGCTTGCCACGTTCGTTCTAAGGCGGTCACGATGCGCACAACCAAAGTTCGGCCGCTCGATCACATCACCGTGGTCTCTTTAGAGCACGCAATTGCGGCACCGTTTTGCACCCGGCAGTTGGCCGACCTGGGGGCCCGCGTCATCAAGGTCGAGCGTCCGGGTGTGGGTGACTTTGCCCGTGCCTATGACCAACGCGCACGTGGCGAGTCGTCTCATTTTGTGTGGGTGAATCGGTCGAAAGAGAGCTTGGCCCTCGATTTGAAAGATCCAAAAGATTTGGACGTTCTTCAACAGCTGATCGCTCAAGCGGATGTGTTGGTGCAGAACCTGGCGCCTGGTGCAACAGCGCGCATGGGTTTGGATGCGGCTACGCTGCGTGCTGCGCATCCGCGGCTCATCGTGTGCGACATTTCGGGTTACGGCAACGACGGCCCTTACCGCGACAAAAAAGCCTACGACTTGTTGATCCAAAGCGAGGCGGGATTTTTGAGCATCACGGGCACTGCAGAGCACCCCAGTAAAAGCGGCAACTCCATTGCCGACATTGCGGCTGGCATGTATGCGTACACGAATATTTTGTCGGCACTCATTCAGCGCGACAAAACGGGGGAGGGCTCCCATATTGATGTGTCCATGCTTGAAGCTTTGGGTGAGTGGATGGGTTTTCCCATGTACTACGCCATGGACGGTGCGTCGCCACCGCCTCGCAATGCAGCCGCTCATGCCACGATATATCCCTATGGCCCCTTCGCTGCAGGCGATGGCGGAACGGTGATGTTGGGTTTGCAAAACGAACGCGAGTGGGTGAAGTTTTGCGAATCTGTACTGGAGCAGCCAGCGTTGGTGCATGACACGCGTTTTAACAGCAACGCCAAACGCAACCAACACAGAGACGCCTTACAAGCCTTGATCTTGGACGTGTTTTCTAAACTCACCACCGCAGAAGTGATGGCACGTTTAGATGCAGCGCCGATTGCGAATGCACGCATGAACACCATGGCTGACTTGTGGGCGCATCCGCAGCTCCAAGCGCGTCATCGTTGGACGACGGTCGATTCACCCGCTGGCGAATTGCCCGCGTTGTTACCTCCGGGGCAACAAACTGCGTTTGATTACCGCATGGGTGCCATTCCTCGCGTGGGTGAGCACACCGAAGCTATTTTGAAAGAGCTAGGAGTATCACGATGAAGGCCCAGTCCTTGCGTGGCACGGCTGCCTTGGCTGCATTTGCTGCACAGCTTCGTGCCAAAGATATTCCTGCCCCTGTGCTGCGTAAAACAGAAGATCTGTTGGTTGATTGGTTTGGATCTGCGGTGGCGGGTAAGGGCGCACGTGCCGTCGAAACCCTCACGAAGTTTGTGATGGACATGGGACCAGGCAGTGGGCCCAGTGAAATTTTGTTCAACCGTCGCTCTTCGTCACCTTACATGGCTGCCATGGCGAATGCGGCTGCGTCGCATGTGGTTGAGCAAGACGATGTGCACAACGGTTCGGTGTTTCATCCGGCGACCGTGGTGTTTTCGCCTGCCTTGGCCGTGGCCCAAGCAATAGGTGCCCGTGGTGAAGATTTCTTGGTGGCCTGCGTTGCGGGCTATGAAGTGGGCATTCGTGTGGGCGAATTTTTGGGTCGATCCCATTACAAGATTTTTCACACCACGGGAACTGCAGGCAGTTTGGCGGCAGCCGCTGCCGTGGGGCATTTGCTCAAACTTAGTCCTGCGCAAATGAACCATGCTTTCGGTTCTGCAGGCACGCAAGCCGCGGGTCTTTGGGAGTTTTTACGTGATGCAGCAGACTCCAAGCAGTTGCACACGGCGCATGCCGCAGGCACAGGTTTGATGTCGGCTTATTTGGCCCAGCAAGGTTTTACAGGCGCGCAGTCCATTTTGGAAGGTGCGCAAGGCATGGCAGCAGGCATGTCCACCGATGCGGACGTGCGCAAACTCACCGATGGCTTAGGGCAACGTTGGGCCACGGTGGAAACCTCGTTCAAATACCATGCCTCGTGTCGACACACCCATCCCGCAGCAGATGCCTTGCTACAAGTCGTGCAGGCAAACAACCTCAACTTGAGTGAAATTGCAAAGGTGGTGACGCACGTGCATCAAGGTGCGATCGACGTGTTGGGGCCCGTGGTAGATCCAAGCACCGTGCACCAAAGCAAATTCAGCATGGGGACAGTCCTTGCGTTGGTGGCGCAGTACGCGCATGCTGGACTGTCTGAATTCGATGCGCATTACAAAGATGCCGCCATCGTTGCTTTGCGGGACAAAGTCGAGATGGTGCTCGATGCCGAGGTGGACGCTGCTTATCCCCAGCGTTGGATTGGCAAAGTCACGGTGACCACCACCGATGGTCGTGTTTTGCAAGGGCGCGTGGATGAGCCCAAAGGCGATCCAGGCAACACCTTGTCGCGTGAAGAAATTGAAGCCAAAGCCATTCGCCTCGCGACGTACAGCGATTCAGCCACTGAGGCCGAAATGCGTGCGGTCATCGCTAAGTTGTGGTCCCTGGCGCAAGCCCCTCGGGTGGGGGCGTGGCTGTCATGACGCATCCGTTGGCTTTGGCCCAGGCCTTTTTGTTTGTGCCCGCGAATCGACCTGATCGGTTTGCCAAGTCTTTGGCCACCCGTGCCCATGCGGTCATCGTCGATCTCGAAGATGCCGTCCCTTTGTCGGAGAAAGCCGCCGCACGCGATGCCATTCGTCGTGACTTGACGCCGTGGCTTGAACAATGCCCACAGCGTCTTGTGTTGCGCATCAACGCATGTGGCACGCCTTTCTGGGACGACGACTTACGGCTGGTCGAGGAGCTCGGCATACGTCACCTCATGGTGCCCAAAACGGAGTCTGCCGAGCAGTTGACATCCATTGCACATGCCTTGTCTTTCACGCCGGTGCTGATTCCGATGATTGAAAGTGCCAAAGGTGTCGATCAGCTCAAAGCAATCGCAGCCCATCCGAACACTTTGCGTTTGTCCTTGGGCAACATCGATTTGCAATTGAGCTTGGGTCTGCAGTGTGGGCCGGACGAGTTGGAGTTGTTGCCCGTGCGCCATCAAATTTTGTTGGCCAGTCGTTTGGCAGAAATTGCAGCACCTATCGATGGTGTGACGGTGCAAATTGAATCGCAAGCGCAGCTCAGCGCAGACATCTTGCGCGCCAAACGTTTGGGTTTTCGCGCGAAGTTGTGCATCCATCCCAAGCAGGTGGATGGCGTGATTGAAGGCTTTCAGCCTTCTGCGCAAGAAGTTAAATATGCTCAAGCGGTGGTGGCCGCAGACAAAGCGGCCAATGGGGGTGTGGTGCAACTCAACGGCAAAATGGTCGATCGCCCGGTGGTGATGCTGGCCCAGTCCGTTCTTGCACAAGCCCATATGTATCCATGCACCCCATGAGGACATCGCCTTGACGCAGACGCCGTTGAGGTGACAATGGATGTGGAATTTTTGATTGATAAAAAAGGAGAGACAAGAATGAAGCGATTTGCACAAATTTTGCTGATAACCACCGCACTTGCCGCAGGTTGGGCGCAAGCCCAACCCAGCAAGTACCCAGAAAAATCCATCACCTTGGTGGTGCCATTTGCTGCAGGCGGCCCTACAGACGTGGTGGCCCGCATGATGGCCATTCCCATGGGCGCGTCCTTGGGGCAGCCGGTGGTGGTTGAAAACGTCAACGGCGCAGGCGGCACGATCGGTGCTACCAAGGTGGCCCGTGCCGCCCCCAACGGTTACACCATCTTTTTGCATCACATGGGCATGTCGACAGCGCCTGCGCTTTACAACAAGCTCAACTTTGATCCGCTGACCGACTTTGAGTACATCGGTCAGGTTTTGGATGTCCCCATGACTTTGCTCGCTCGCAAAGACATCCCTGCAAATAACTTGCAAGAGCTCATTGCATACATCAAGGCCAACGAAAGCAAAGTGTCATTGGCCGATGCAGGTTTAGGCGCTGTTTCTAATTTGTGTGGCCTGATGTTCAAGAGCGCGATTGGTGTCAACATCAACACCATCCCTTACAAAGGCACGGGTCCTGCCATGAATGATTTGTTGGGCGGTCAAGTGGACATCTTGTGTGATCAAACCACCCAGACCGTTCCCATGATCAAAGACGGTCGCGTGAAAGTTTTTGGCGTGACCACCTTGAAGCGTTTGGCCGCATTGCCGAACGTTCCGACGCTGGATGAACAAGGGTTGAAGGGCTTTGAAGTCAAGGTTTGGCACGGCATGTACGCGCCCAAAGGGACGCCAGCCCCTGTGTTGAAGAAAATCAACACTGCATTGCGCTTTGCCATGGCAGACGCCAGCATCAAGCAACGTTTGACGGATTTAAGCTCTGACATTCCACCTGCTGACAAGATGACGCCAGATGGACTGAAAGATCACCTCAAGTTGGAAATCAACAAGTGGGGCCCCATCATCCGTAAAGCGGGCGTGTCTGCAGATTGACGCCTACCGTTCACGAAAAAGGCCACCTCAAGGGTGGCCTTTTTTATGGGCGCATCAAGACGCTGTCGTTTTCGGTTTGAAGCCACAAAACTCAGACACCCCACATTGCCAGCACAAGGGCTTGCGCGCTTGGCACACATAGCGGCCATGCAAGATGAGCCAGTGGTGTGCGTCCACCAAGTACTCGGCAGGAATGCGTTTCATCAGCTGCATTTCCACTGCCAGCGGTGTTTTGCCTGGTGCCAACCCTGTGCGGTTGCCCACCCGAAAGATATGCGTGTCCACCGCCATGGTGGGCTCGCCAAACGCCACGTTGAGCACCACGTTGGCGGTTTTGCGACCGACGCCGGGCAGTGCTTCTAAGGCTTCCCGAGTGCGGGGCACTTGCCCCTGGTGTTTTTCAACCAAGATGTGGCAGGTCTGTCTCAAGTGTTTGGCTTTGCTGTGGTACAGACCAATGGTTTGGATGTAGCGCTCTAGGCCGTCGAGGCCGAGATCCAAAATTTGTTGCGGCGTGTTGGCTACAGGAAACAAGCGGCGCGTGGCCTTGTTCACACCCACATCCGTGGCTTGGGCACTGAGCAGCACAGCAGTCAACAACTCGAACACGCTGGTATATTCCAACTCGGTATTGGGCTGCGGATTGGCTGCTTTCAGCGTCGCAAAAAAAGGCTCAATGTGCTGTGTTTTCATTCGCTCATTATCCCC
>JACCEB010134824.1_pt1 | contig 17459 bp, 25 predicted proteins | sample 7454761 | NCBI WGS metagenome assembly JACCEB01 (sample SAMN15323454, study PRJNA562643) | freshwater metagenome | isolation source: river surface water | place: USA:Blue River Watershed | collected 2017-08-18 | reverse complement strand
TGATGGAAGAGTGGAAACAACTTGGACTTGAATCCACCAACTTGGGAAGTAGAACCCACTTTCATTTGGAAACTGAGACCATCGCCCGAAATGGGGGGTACAAAGAAGTTCGTCAACCTGTTTTTGAATGTGATATATTTGCTGAGGCGAAGAGTGACTCTATGATTCGTGCTGGTAAACACTACCTTGATTTGTCAGAACAACGAGGTTTGGTTTTGTTGGATACGGAAATGGTCTTAGGTCATCCTGAGTTGGGTTATACAGGACAACCCGATAAGGTGTGGTTGACTGTGAATGCTAAAGGTGATGAGTTTGGTTTGTTGATTACGGATTGGAAGACAAACAAAGAAAAAAACTTTGAAACCAATAGGTTTACAAAATCAATGTACGCTCCGTTTGATTCATACCCAAACAACGCATTGGGTCACTACTACCTACAACTCCCGTTTTACGGTAAATTATTGGTTAAGATGTTGGAGGGAACAAAATATGAGAACATCAAACTATTGGGATGTATTGTGGTGTTACTCAAGGAAGATGAAACATATCAAGAGTTCCGAGTTCCAAGAGATATTATCTCAACTATCATGGATATGGATATGAAAACTGTACTTGGTAAGTAAAAAAAAGTTTTGTATATTTTCTAAAAAAATAACTTATGTCTAAAAGAGATGAACTGAGACAAGAATATGAATCGCAGATTGGAAAGGCGATGTTTAATAAATTTTCCAATGCAGATACTACACCAACCACAAAGTATTTGAAATACTTTTGTGTTATGTGGTTTACCAGAAAAATGGAAAACTTATCATACAGTAGTAAAGATATTATTGATGTAGTAAAAGATTTTGAATCACATATTCATTTGATTGAAGAAAAAGATTTGTATCATAAAAAATACAAATCTTGGGAAACATTGGTGTCTGTTGTTGAAAATGCTAAAGAAGCAAAATTTAATTCTGAATTCAATCGTGATGAACACATACGTGTTCTTTATGAGGATAAGGATTATTTGTTTTTGGAACCTCTAACTAGGATAGGTTCCTTGAAATACGGTTCTCATACAAGATGGTGTACAGCATCAAAAAGCGATAATTTCTCTTTTGCGAGGTATACCAAAAATGGTTTTTTGGCGTATCTAATTAGAAAAGGTGAACAAAAGAATGGTAACTATAATAAGTTGGCGTTTTTTACTGAAGAAACTCAAAATCCCCTTGGTGGTACTGTTCAAATTTATAATCAGGTGGACAACTCTATTGAGGATAACTTGGTTAACAAAAATGGATGGGAATACGAAGACTTGACTAAGTTCATGTTTATGTACCGTGTTGAAGCGCTTAATAGGTTCCAATATCGTAGGGCTAAGAACAATGTTGACAAGAAAATCGGACTGATTAAAAACTTGGATTTGGAAGAACTTAGAAAAGATTTGAAAATCGTAACACGACACGATGGTGATAACCAAGGTGACGTTATTAATATGATTGAACAAGTCATGAAACAAATGATAACAAAAATTGAAAATTTCTAATAATATGGAACAGAAACTAACTATAAATCTAAAAGACGCTGAGACACTTAAATGTGAACAGTGCGAGAACACCACTTTTGTTGAAGCATTCCAATTCAAAAAAGTGTCTAAACTTATGACTGGTTCAATGAACGACGGAATTGTTCCGTTCCCAATCTATAAGTGTGACAGTTGTGGTCACATCAACTCAGAATTTGCGATGCCCGAATGATAAAAAGATTAATTCACTTTTCGGATTTACACGTCCGTCTTTTCAAAGACCATGACTTGTATAAACAAATCTTGACACAAGCTTTGAGTGAGTGGAAGGCGTTGAAACCTGACCGTATTGTTTTCACGGGTGATTTAGTACATTCAAAGAATCAAATGACACCTGAGTTGGTAGAATTTGTTGCTTGGATTTTAACCGAATGTGCTTCAATAACTAAAACCGTTCTAATTATTGGTAACCACGACTTCCTTGAAAATAACCAATCAAGGTTAGATGCGTTGTCACCAATTATTGATTCACTTAAGAATGAAAACATTGTCTACTATAAAAACAGAGGTTCTTACGAAGATGAGAACATTGAGTGGGTGGTTTATTCACTTATGGACCACAACATTAAACCTGAGATTCCTCAAACTGATAGGGTTAAAATTGGATTATTTCATGGACCTGTTATCGGGCTTTCAACAGACATTGGTTACAAATTTGAAGATGGGTTTGATAGTAATAATTTCTCAGGTTTGGACTTGGTTCTATGTGGTGACATCCATAAGCGTCAGGTATTTGATATTCCCGGCAAAAAGAAAGCTTACATGGTTGGTTCAACGATTCAACAAAACTTCGGGGAAACGTTAGACAAACATGGATACGGTATCTATGATGTTTTAGAGGACAAATACACATTTATTGATTTACCAAACCCAAAACCTTTCTTGTCTTTCAAGATATCTTCTTATGAGGACTTGGAGACGGGTAAGGAAAAATTGGCAAACGTATAATGAGTTTTGGGGTACAGAAGGAGATAGTATTAACTAAGGAAGAGTTAAAAGACTTAGAATCCTTCTGTGCTCTAAACGGTTTGGAAATTGATACTGTAGTAAATAATTCTTTCAAACAAGGTTACCGTATTGAAAAGTATGGACTTTTGAGTAACACGGGTGGAGTTCAGGAAAAAATAGTAGAAAAGGAAGTTATAAAAGAAATACGGGTGGAAGTACCCGTTGAGGTTATTAAAGAGGTTGAAAAAATAATTGAAGTAATAGTTGAAAAAGAAATCATCAAAGAAGTCCCGGTTGAGAAAGTGGTTGAAAAAATTGTTGAAATTACTAAAGAAATACCGGTTGAGAAAGTTGTCATCAAGGAAGTCATCAAAGAAATCCCGGTAGACCGAGTAGTTGAGCGGGAAGTCTATGTGACTGATGATAAAGAGGTAAACGAACTGTTGTCAAAAATACAACAGTTGGAAACCGAAATGTCTAAAAGTAGTTTAGAACTAGATGAACTTAGACAAAAATTTTCCACTAAAGAGGGTGAAATTGAGTTGTTAAAGAAAGAATTTTCCACTATAACCACTGAAAACGAAAATATTTTCCAACATAGAATGTCTAAGAAGGTTGAAGAACTAGATGAACTTAGACATTCTCTAGATGAACTTAGACAAAAAACAGACAAACCTGACAACACAAATAAACTTCAAGAGACCCTACAAAAGATTCGGCAACAAGTAATTGATAGGGATGTTGAAATTTCTGAATTAAAAAATAAAATTAACGAACTAAACAAGTTACAACAAGACCAAAAAGCCTTATATTTAAAAGGTTCTAACTTGGACGATAAACTTTATAAATAAATTATGATAATATTCACTTGGATTATTTTAGCGTATGGACTGAGCCAAATTTTGGTTTACGGTTCTATCTTTGACACACAAAGACAATGGATTCACGCTTGGGCGGAACTTTCACCTATTTTGAAATTCGTCTCAGGTCTTATCTCTTGTATGATGTGTACATCAACATGGGTTGGATTCTTCTTGGGTCTAACCGTATTTTCACCTACAAGTTTCTTGTATGACACGCCAACATGGATTTCATGGTTCTTTGACGGACTATTTGCTTCAGGAGGTGTATGGGCGGTGAACTCAATTATTGAATGGTTTGAAAACAAAAAATAAAATGGGAAAAAGAGAAAAAGAACACAGGAAAAGAGTTGCTGCTCGCAACCAAAAAATCAAAGGTGCTCAACGTACCTATGAAAAACTTTACAACGAACAAATGAAGAAGTATTTGGAAGACCTAAGAGAACGGGTTTCAACAGGTACTACAGAAGAAAACACAGGATTTGTGATGTCAGGACAATAATGTTATGGACTTATTTAATCCGCCAATTAATTACGATTTAACTACTATGTCAGAAAAAATAAAATTAGAAGAATACGAAAACCCTTATGTTCAGGTTGTGTGGGAAGACGCGCCTGAAAACTTCACTCAAGAGAGAATCAAGAGTGTGAAAACTTATTTCCAAAAGAAATACAATTCATTAAATGTTAATGTGATTACCAAGTCAAAACAAACTGAAACAGGACAACAAACTGTGGATGTTTCATTTAACATTATGGATAAGAACTATCAACGTGAGTTGATGAAGTCTTTCTTGGAAAGTAAGGGTAGTGGTGACAAGTATGATGACATCGTAAAGATTGATGAGGCGGTTGAGAATAAGTTAATTCAGCAGGATGTTGAGGTTACACCATTCCAAAAGTGGTATATCAAGAAAATTCACTTCTCTAACTTTTTGAGTTATGGTGACAATCAGGTGTTGGACTTTGAAAAGTGTAACGGTATAACTGTTGTGGAATCAGACCCACCGAACTTTGGTGGTAAGACAGTTCTTACTGTGGACTTATTGATGTTCCTATTCTTTAATACCACCACTAAAACACAGAAGGCGGAAGAAATCTTCAATAGGTTCCGTGACTCTAACAAAGTTCAGGTTAGAGGTGACATTGTTATTGATGGTGATGAGTATGTGGTATCTCGTACAATTGAAAGAAAGAAGTCTAAGTCTGGTGATTGGAATGTCAAAACCGAATTGGACTTCTTGAAAAAATTGGGGGATGGTTCTTACCAAAACTTTACAGGAGAACAAAGAAGAGAAACTGAAAAGTTTATTAAGAATTCTATCGGTGAGATGGATGACTTCTTGATGACTATCTTGACAACATCTACTAATTTGGAGGAACTTATTGATTCCAAACCAACTGCTCGTGGACAAGTCTTGAGTAGGTTTATGGGTCTTGAATTCTTGAAACGAAAGGAAGAAGCTGGTAAAGAAATCGTCTCAACTTTCACTAAAAGTATGATGTCCAACATCTACAATACCGAAACCTTAAAGGGTGAGATTGATGCATTGAAAGAAAGAATCACCACCCTTCAACAGACTAATGTTGATGTTAATAAGGAAATTGTTGATGTTACCGAAAGATTGGCAACTGGTCAGGAATACAAGGATGGTCTATTAAATGCGAAATACTCAGACATAGACAAAGAACTTTTAGGTTTAAACCCAATTAACATTCAAAGTGAAATCTCAAACTCAGAAAGGGAATGTGAGAGGATTAAAACCCAAATCAATGGTGTTATAATTAAGGAACCCACATCATACTATCATGAGGACAAACATGATGAGATTAAAAATGAAATGAGAACCACAAACGGTGAACTCATCCTTGCTCAGAAAAAAGTTGAAGAGATTGAAGAATTGGTTAAAAAGTTTGGGGATGGAATTCAATGTGAACACTGTGGAATCAAATTGATGGAAGCTGCGTTGACAAAGAAAAAGATTGATGAATTGGGTGATTGGGAGAAAAAGGTTGACAAGTTATCCAAACAATGGAAAGACCTTGACTCTAAAGAAAAATCCTACACACAACTCAAGAAAGACTTTGATGAGTATGAACGTAATAAACTAATCAAGGAAAAATTTGAGGTTGGATTAGAAGCCGAAAAACTTAAACTTGAGAAAAAACAAGATGTACTTAAAAAATACATTGAATCTCAAGAAAAGATTAAGAAGAACCAAGAACTTGAGGCAAAGATTGTCAAGGCTCAATTGCGTATTGATGAATTGATTAACAGAAAGAGAGAACTTGAAAGAGCTCAAATTAATAACAACAATGATATTAATTCCGCAACCACCAAGATTCAAACAAACTCTGAAATCATTGAGAAGATTAAAGTAGAATTTGAGAAGGAAAAGATTTACAAAATCTACTTGGAATTGTTTGGTAAGAACGGTATTTCAAAAATCATTATGAAAACCATGATGCCATTGATTAACCAAGAACTTCAAAGACTCTTACAAGATTCTTGTTACTTCAACTTGGAGATTAGAATCAACGATAAGAATGAAGTTGAGTTCATCATGATTGACAATTCAACGGGTGTTGAAAAGTTGATGTCATCAGGTTCAGGTTATGAGAGAACAATCGCGAGTATGGCACTTAGAGCCGTGTTGAGTAAGATATGTTCATTACCAAAACCAAATATCATTGTTTGGGATGAGGTATTTGGAAAAATTTCAAACGACAACCTTGAACTTGTTGGTGAATTCTTCAGTAAGATTAAAGACTACTTTGAAAAGGTGTTTGTCATCACTCACAATCCTTTGGTTACCAACTGGGCGGATAATGTTGTAAGAATCAAGAAAGAGGAGAATATATCCAAGGTAATCCAATAATTTTTTGGATTACACTTGGTTTGGTTGAAGTTTTGGTATTACCTTTGTAGTAAACAAAAAGACATATGAATTATTTAATTACAATGTTTGGTAATTTCCAAGACAGTGATAGAGTTAGGGCGATTAAAATTTGTCTCGCACCTATGGTTAGCTCAAAAGAGTTGAAATTTTCAAAATCAGATAGTTTTATTATATCACATTTTCAATCTGAGTGGGATATAGACTATATCACTAGTTATATTAAAGATGTTTTGAATAACCAAGTTGACATGGTTATAGTTTCACCTTCGGAAAATGTTACCATACTAGCCAATAATGACTTTGTAAGTCATTTAGAGGATTTAGAACAAGAGATTGAAAATTCAAATGTTCAATCCGATACAGTTAAAGTTCATATTGGTTTTGAAAAACTACAACAGGAGATTATGGACATGATGGAAGAGGATGATGACGATGATGAAGATGAGATTAAAACAATTATTCAAAAGTCTAAAAAGAATACACTATCTTTGGATGACCTGTTGGATAAAATCACAGAATACGGATTCAACTCTTTAACTGAAAGCGAAAAAACATTACTACAAAAACTATCTAAATAACATGAAAGACAAACTATCTACAATTCCTATTAATCAAGAAGAAATTGCAACATATCTTAAAGATATTCGCAAGATTAAAGTAATGACAGTTGAGCGAGAACGTGAATTGGCTCAAAAAATCCTATCGGGTAATATTACAGAATCAGAAAAGAAACAAATTGAACAAGAATTACTAATTGGTAATTTGCGGTTTGTAATTACGGTTGCTAAACAGTACCAAAATCAAGGTCTTGAGTTGTCAGATTTGATTGCTGAGGGTAACTTGGGACTACTAAAGGCGGTTGAGAATTTTGATTGGACTAAACAACTACGTTTTATTTCATACGCAGTTTGGTGGATTCGTCAATCAATTCTTCAGTCTCTAAATGAGAATGCTCGTACAATCCGACTTCCAGTTAATGTTGTGCAAGAACTTCAGAAGGCTAAGAAAGAAGTTGAAAACAACGGAGCGGATTTACCTGATAAGTTTGTCAACCTCCCAACGACAATAAATTATGACGCACCTCTAAACGAAGAGGGTGACACGTTGTTGGATTTGATTAAGAATCCTGACGCTGAATTACCTGATTCAGTATTTGATACAAAGGAAATGCTCAAAGAGAAATTGAAAGAAATTTTGGGTATCTTGGATGATAGAGAAAAAATCATCATTGAAGATTACTTTGGTCTGTCAGGTCAAACAAGAACTTTAGAGGATATTGGTAACGACTTTAAACTCACAAAAGAACGTGTAAGACAAATCAAGGAAAAGGCATTACGTAAACTCCGTAATGAGTCTAACGACCTGTTTGAGTATCTATAATATTTATTAATAAAAAAACTATGAAAGAATTTATCAAAAAGAACTTCACCGTAATCGTTTTAGTGATTGCTGTGTTAGGTTTATTCAAAAGTTGTGGAGACTCAAGAGAACTGTCAAAATTGAGTAAAAGAGTTGCGGTTCTTGAGGATTCATTGATGACTAAGCAAGACGTTCAAAAAGTTTTTGAAACCACCGTAATGTGGGAAAGTCTTAGAATTGAAGAAATTTCAGACAAAGAAAAGATTTCTGTAAACGCATTAAAAAGTAAAAAATAAATAAATGAATTGGTTTCAGAAAAACTTCAAAACCATAATCTATATTGCGTTTTTAGTACCAATATTAACAGTTGCGTTTGTTTCAATATCTCACGTAACAACTTGGTATGGTATAACTAACCCTGTTAGTTGGGCGATATATTTGTCAGTTGGTATTGAAATTGCGGCATTGGCGGCTCTTGCCGCGATATCCGCACAGATGGGGAATAAAGTATATTTCCCATTTGGTATTGTCACTTTAATTCAGTTTTTAGGTAATATCTTCTTTGCTTATCAATACATTGATGTTAACTCAGCATCATTTCAAAGTTGGGTTGAGATGGTTGACCCGATAGTTTCTTATATCGGTGTTGAATCAGGTAATATGGTTTCACACAAAAGATTCTTGGCTTTGTTTGCGGGTGGTATGTTACCACTTATTTCATTGTCATTCTTACACATGTTAGTTAAGTTTGAAGAGTCAGGGAAAAACAAAGTCACGTCAGTAGAAGAAGTTGATATTGATAAACTCTCCAAAGACGCTGGTAAAAAGGAGGGTGACTTATTGAATGAGGAACCTGAAAAAATTAATCCAACACCTGAGGACTTGGAAAAACTTGAGGATGTATTACAACACATCACATCAAATAAGTTTTCTGTATTAACAGAAGAAGAAGATGAAAACACTACACAACCTGAGAAAAAAGTATTAAGATATACTGGTAGAAATGGTTGATATCATCAAATATGGTAATTTTAAAGGGTTTGGTAAACCCAAGAAAAAAAGACAAATAATTCTTTGTCATACTTCAAGGGAGGTCGGTGAATACTTGACCTCCCTTAAATTTAGGTATAATGGTAAGTACAAAAAGATACCTAACTACGTAATTTCACAAGAAGGTGTAATTTATGAGTTATTAAACCCAAAGTACAGTTCAGATTTCTTTTTAGAAAGTTCAATGAAAAGTGGTGGGATTTCAATTGTCCTTGAAAATTTGGGTTGGTTAAATAAAAAACCGTTATCATCTTTTTACCTTAATTGGTTAGGTAATATTTATAAACAAGAGGTTTACGAAAAAAAATGGAGAGATTATAATTTTTGGCAACCATACACAAACGAGCAGATTATCAAAACGGCTCAGTTGTGTAAGATGTTGTGTAAAGATTTGGAAATCCCTAATAAATTCGTAGGACACAATGTAAAAGTTGACGGTATAGAATTATTTCAAGGTGTAACAACAAGAAGTAATTACCATCAAAGATATACAGATGTAAGTCCGGCATTTGATTTCGATACCTTTAAAAAAGAACTAGAAAATGAACAACTACATGAACGAGAGGTATGACTCTATTAAAGATTTAGTCAAAAAAGCAAGACTAATCAATGAACAACTTAACGCCGAAAAACTTGGACCAATAAATGTTGGTGCTGACATTGAAGCAAGTATTGATGACGACAAATTTGAAACCGCAATTGAAAAACCAAAAAATGGTAGAGGAGAAGAAGAAACCAATTTTGTACAGAGATATAAAATTTCCGGTTCAATCATGGCAATTCATGGTAAGACAAAATCTGAAACAGATATTACTTCAGATGATAAAGTTGCCTTCCAAGACACCATTGATGAATTCACCGAAGAAGTATCTGACTTGGTTGATTTCAACCAACTGAATGTTTATCCAAACACAGTAGAATGGTCAGGTAAAATCATAGACAATGACGTTGAGTTTATCTATACAATTGGTGAAGATAGTGGAATCTATATCAATGGTAACATGTTAAAAATTGACGATTCAACTTTAGAGATGATTAATAAGTTGAAGACTTTCTATGAAAAGTTTAAATCCAAGTGGTCTAAAGTATTGGCGGCAAGAAAACAAGCACCTGAAGATTATGATTAGTCCTAATCAAATATTTGATAAAAAAGATTTAACCTTGAAAAATGTTCTCAAGGTTATTCTTGTTTTAGTGATACTTTGGTATTTGATACAAATAACAACAGTAGTTAAAATATCAAAGGAAAGTAAAAGAGAACTTGATTCTTTACAATCACATATTGAAATGGTTGAGTTTAATCAACAACTAATTCAATCAGACATTGATAAGGTTAATGAAGAAATCAAAGTGGTGGAAACAAGAGTTGAGACCATAAAAGAAACAAAAATCCAAGTAGGAAATGAGTTTAGTAAAAAAATTAGTGATGCTTCTAAGTATGGTCATGTTGAGCTCGACATGTTTTTCGCAGACCGTTACAAAGAGTTATACTGATACACAAAAGATAGTTTTACCAGTCCCTGTGGCAAAACAAATAGTTATTGATTTATTAAGGGGGGATTCGGCATTTGCTCAATTGAAAATGTCCAATCAACACATTATTGAACTTGAGAACATGGTTTCTTTAAAAGATTCTGTAATTGATAAAATGAAGTTGAAAGAAGAGAATTACAATTTGATTATATCAGACGAAAGAAAGAAGACAGAAATTTATCAAAAAGAACTCAAGATTACCCAAAAGGAATTAAAAAGAATTAAAGCTAAAAGAACTTTCACTAATATAATTTCGGGAGTTTTAATTGGTACATTAACCTATTTATACATAACAAAATAACTATGGCACTAACTAGTTCAGAAGTAAAAGAAGTTGAAGTATTAATTAGAAAAGAAATGAAAAGTTTCTTGGAGAGTAATACCTTAAAACAATTTGAAGATAAGTTAATTGATAAGATTGCTAAAGAAATTAAACGAGGTAAACTTGAGGGTGATGTTAAAGATATTACACTCAGAATGTTCCGTGAATTCTATCAATTCATGTGGATGAATAGAAGTTACTGGGAACCAAGACTAAAGAACGCATAATCAAAATGAAATCATCATCTAATTTATTCAAACAGAGTCTTGAAAAGGCGTACATAAATGACCCTACAATATCAAAGGACATTGATGTTATGTCTGACTTAGACAAATATTCTGATGAAATGACTGAAAATGAGGAAACTACTGAAGCTACAGGAGCAGCTTCTGCGGGGGCATTTTCGGCACCATTATTCACCAAGGAAGAAACTAAAGAAGAGGAGAAGATACCGGGAGGTCTTTCAAAAAACAAAACATTAAAAGACATTGCAAAAAAACATAACAAAAAAGGTCATATTGACGATATGGTAAAACACTTAAAGAGTCAATTGATGAAAGGTATTAAAGTTGAAATGGAACATACTAATAGTGTAGATGTTGCCATGGAAATTGCTAAAGACCATCTTTTTGAAGACCCAAATTATTACGATAATTTAAAGAAAATTGAGACCAAGGAAGCGACTACCACAGCATCTTCAGGTCAATATTCTACACCGGCATTTGTTGCTAAAAATGATAAGAATTGGAGAGGTGGTAAAAAACCAATCTACAAAGGTGGTAAGTTTGCTCAAGTTAAAAAGAAATGTTTAACGTTCCCATACTGTAACCAAGGAGCTGGTGCGGTTGCTTACAAAAATAAGTCATCATTAGATGAAGCGATTAAAAATGTGAGTACAAGATTGGGTGTTGAAGAACAAATAATAAAAAGGATTCTTTATAATCATTTTAAAAAGAAGAAAAAGTAATCATTCTATAAGTTTAGATATTTATAGATTAAAACGACCGTTATGGATAGATTTGAAAAATATTTGGATAAAGTTGTAAAACAAGTCCTTGATGAAACTTTAAATAAAAAAGTTGACAATCTTGTATCTGAGATTGAAAAAAAATCTAAGTTACATGGTAAACAACACAAAATTGATGTTGCAGAGCCAAAAGGTAAAATTACCGCCGCTGACTTCAAAAAATTAAGAACTAAAAAAGACATGAAAGAATACACAATGGGTGACGACCAAATTGAAAAGGTTGAACCTTATGGAGATTTCTCAACAGACAGTCCTAAGAAAATAGGTAAGGTTAAGAATAGTGGATTTAATTACGAAAAGAAAGTTGCTAAAGAATTCAACGAAGGTAAGTTTTTAGGTCAAAACAGAGGTGATAAAGAGTATTGGGCCGATGAAATGGATAGAGAGTATACTGGTGGTTTTGATTTTGATTATGACGAGGAAGAGTTTGATGATTATGATTCATTTACTGAAAAGGCTGGTAATCAAAGGTGGTTCCAAAGTGGTGACCAAAGTGATAGTGGCAGAAGCATGTTTAACAAATATCGTGACAAATGGGGACCATTGAAATTACGTAAAAAAAGAATGGAAGAACAAGGAGAAACTGAAGAAGGTAATGCATTCTCAGGGGCTTTAGCAAAAGCTAAAGAAGAAGGTAAATCCTCTTTTGAAGTTGACGGTAAAACTTATGAAGTTAAAGAAGGTCAGGTTTTCCCTGAGAAAAGTGATGACCACGATTTCTTATCTAAATTTGTTAAAGATGCTCTAAAAAGAAATACGAGATTATTCCCAAAGAAAGATAAAGAAGAAATGAAGGTTGATATGAAGAAACATGATGACTTTGACGAATTTGAGGATGATGAGTATGCATCACACATGTGGATTGGTGAAGAAAAGAAAGAAGAAAAGTTCATTCAAAAAGCAACCAAGAAAATGGAAAAGAAAGGTACTTCAGGTAAATTCGGTGATTGGTGTAAAAAAGAAGGTTTGGATAAAGATGGTGAAGTTACTAAAAAATGTATTGATAAAGCAATGAAGTCAGATGACAGTAAAGTTGTTAAGATGGCTAATTTTGCTAAAAACATCGGAGGATTCAAGGGAGCTAAACACGAGAGTGTTCAAATGACAGAATCTGAAGTTATTGAATTAATTGAAAGACTTGTTATGGAACAAAACAAAATTGCTGCTCAAACTGACTTAAAGAAAGTATCTAAACAAAACAAAAATACAAACCAAGAGAGTTTAAAGGCGACTAAAGAAAAACTTGAAAAATGGTCTAAAGATAGTAATGTTGAAGGATACACCACAGAACCTAAACATTTCCCAAAAGGTAACGGTGAAATGAAAGAGATGGACAAGAAGGCTTACAAACCTTCAGATGCTGTTGAAGAGTATATTGATGCGTTTGCTTACCCTGGTCAAACAAATTTGGTTTATGATGAAATCAAACCAAATGATGAGTGGATTGAAGCTAACTTGAAAGGTTCTTCAAAAACAGGAAACGCAACAAAAGATAAAGACGGTAACGACTTAGGTAATGTTGTATCATCTGAACTTGGTGAAAAAATGTATAAAAACTTCAAGGATAACGTATATGGTGCAGAACAAATGAACGCATCTTATAAGAGATATCCTCAACCTGTAGACCAAGCTGGTGAAGCAACTGAAGATGGTGATTTGAAGTTGAAAAAGGGTTCTCAAAAATCCGAAAAGATTTTCAAACAATTGGAATCTAAAGAAGATAAGAAAACAAATCTTATGAATGAGCAGATTTCAAGAATGATGAATATCGTTGGATACAACCAAAAAACTCAATAATCTTTAATAATTTTAATTTTATATTAAATTCTCCATAGAGACCCTATGGAGAATTTTTATAATTGGATGTCCAAGCCACTCCCATTCAGTGAAGTTGATATATGGTTCAGTGTGCATAACATCATACCAGAAAGAGTTGAACTCTTTGGTGATATATTCAATTCTTTGGCAATTTTAATAATTGACACTTATTTTGGTGAGGAAAGTCACGAAACTAAAGTAGTATTATCCGGCGAAGACAAAAAGAACCACTTTGATTGGTGTTGGGGTAAATTGATAAAAGATTATGAAAAAGAAAATATATTAATTGACTCTGATGGTGAACATAAAGAGTATTTGTGGAATTTCTTCCACGATAGTTTTTATTCACAGTCTCAAGTTGATTATCGGGAGGCGATTCCTGAATTCATTGAGGAATTGTTTGATTTAAATAAACCGTTCGCAAAATCTGATTTAGATATTTTGACCGAATTATACAAAACATTACAAAATAAAGTAATTCATGTTGGTTAATCTATTGACGAGAGAACATAATCCACTATTTTTAATTTAAAATAACTTATGGAAACATTACAAAAAATTAAGGAAGCTTGTGAAACTCTATCTGTGGATACAGAAAAGTTCTACAAAGGTAACAAGAGCGCTGGTACAAGAGCTCGTAAATCTGCTCAAGAACTTAAGAGTTTGCTACAACAATTGAGAGCTGAAATTTTGGAACATTCAAAAAAAGACTAATATGTTTAATACGGACACATTGTTCTTATTCATTTTTATTTTTTCTTTGTTAGTCCTATTCAAAAATTTCGTTAAACTCATAGGTACCCTATTGGGGAAAGAAATTGATTTCTCCAGTAGGGACCTTTTGTTTTTTGGACTTTCCTTGAGTTATATTATCACTTATATTATCAGGACATGACACTTTACACAGTATTAAATCAATTTGAAAATTTTTTTGTCGCGATAAGACGACTTGAGACCCATATTAGTTTGGATGTTAAATTTCCTGCTAACTGGTCAATGCCAAAGAGTACTACAACAGAATTCCAAGTTGTTCCTTTTGATTATAAGGAAGAAGGTTGGAGAGGAATGAGTTTTGTTTGTGAGTTTGATGAAAAGACGGTTCAGAAAAATGTTGAGATGATTCTCAAGGTAATTAAGTTGAACCGAGAAAGAGAAGAAAAAGAAAGACTATTCCAAAATGTTGTTGCTGAATTGAAAAAGACATTTGAAAGAACTGATTTGAAACACTTACAAAATCTTTCAATTGGATTTGATGAAACCCCAGATTTAAATGTAGATACAGATGGACCACAGGGAGAAACTATTGGACTGGCTGAATAAAGAAAAACAAAAAGACCAAGATGAGTTGATGAGGGAAAAAGAAAGATTCGCTCAACAACTTATTCAAATGAAAAAAACCGATTTATTTCAAAAACCAAAAAATTCAATATGGAAAAGAATACAGAAGCTCCTTTGGGGGAATTAGAAAAATTGGCGTTGTTATCTGACGCAATCACTGACCTATTTCCAAATTATGATAGGATGATGGTTTTTGAATTAGACAAACCAGAATATGACAAAATCATAGGTCATTTCAGGGAGATTGATAGACACCACAAACAGTTCCTGATTGATATTTCGGGTGTTGAATTTTACTTCATGTTGAAGAAAGAAGCTGACGAAACCCCCAAGGAAACTCCTGAGGAACCTACCGAGGAAAAGTAGTGTATTGTCTATAAAGTAGTTTTTTGTCAAACCCATTACTACTTAAAAAATCTATTAAGTATTTTTTCTGAGCCGTTGATGTGTCTTTCACAATAAGACAGTCTTTCTTTTGTGACTTTATAAAGTGTTCGGTAAGACAATCAAGTAATCTTGATGTCTCAGATGGTGACTTGGTTGTGAATACTGAAAAGTCATCATCTTTTTGTATGATGATTTTATTGTGTAGTGAGTTAATCATCTTCAGACCGTCACCCCTTAAGTGTTTTGAAATTATTTGTGGTACCGTGACTTTCTTTTTGTTTTTGATGTCGTAAATCTTTTCTTCTTGATTGTAGACAGAAACCTTAATCAAACCCCATTTATTGTCAATCAATTGTATTTTAACGTTCCTACCAAATTCATCGGTAGTGTATTGTGGGATATCAGACTTATAACCATCTTGAAGGATACCCAATTCAAATTTACATTCTACAGTTCCCTCAAGTTGTTTTGGAAAGATAACTTTGTTGGATTCCTCCATTAATAAATTAAAAAAGTTCTCACAATTTTTGAAATTGTTAAACTTCTTTATTATTTTTTTCTTAACCTTATCTTTGAAAAGAACTATTTGATACTTCGGATTTACTAACATGAAAGATTACTATAAAATATTAGGTGTGCAAGAAAACGCCACTGATGAAGAACTTAAACGTGCTTATAGAAAATTGTCTAAACAATATCATCCTGATGTTAATCCTGAGGGTGGTGAAAAATTTCGTGAGATAGCCGAAGCGTACGATGTTCTTTCAGACCCTACTAAAAAGAATAACTACTTAAGTCAGAAAAACAACCCATTTAGTGGAACTGAATTTGAGGACTTCTTTAAAAACATGTTCAGTGGGGGTCAAAGACCACAAGGACCAAGAAAAAATCCTGATAAGATTGTCAAATTAAATATCACACCGATAGATTCGTATAAAGGTGCTGATAAAGACGTAAACTTCCAACGAAATCATGCTTGTGGTGATTGTGGGGGTAGTGGTGGTGATAGAGTCACTTGTCACCATTGTCAAGGTCAGGGGTTCACTACACAAGTTATGGGTTCAGGATTCTTACAACAAGTTGTTAGACGTGGATGTGGACACTGTGGTGCAACCGGTACAATCCTAACTAAATATTGTAATTCATGTAGTGGTGTTGGTACCAAACCAAAATTTGAAACCCTCAAAATTACCATCCCAAAGAGTGTTGATGACGGTCAGTTTTTACGTATTTCTGAAAAGGGTGATTTCTCAAACGGTTTCTATGGAGATTTGATAATTCAAGTTGTGATGGATAACACAAAAGAGTTTCAAAAGATGGGTAATGATTTGATTTATAATTTGGACTTCAATTATGATGAACTCAAAAATGATGTGTATCATATCCCACACCCTGATGGTGATATTAAAATTCCCGCACCAAATGAATTTGATACAAACAAACCTTTAAGACTTAAAGGAAAGGGTTATCCGACAGGAGATATGTATGTCAAATTGAGAGTTAAGTTTAACAAATCTGATTTGAAATCTAATTGATGGTATTTATGATTGTATGAAAACAATCAACGAGGGTTCCAAAAGAGTTAAGTTAAATCCAAGAACCATATCTGACATCAAAAGTGTTATTGATATTGTTTGGAGAGACTATGAGAGTTTGGATGATGAAAATCCGTTGAAAGGTACAATTTATGTTAATGACCCATCAGGTGCTGAGATTGATATACCGGTATATTATTTGAGTGACTTTAATGAACAAGGTGGTGTATACCAACACAAACAAGACAAACCACGTTCATTGGATAATGTTTTTATGGTTGTTAACCCTGAACATATGTTGGTTCCTAATAAGAAATCATTGTATAATGTAATTTATCATGAGATTCAACATTTGATTGATATGAACACGACCCTTTATCTGAATCCGAAAGAAATTGAGAAATATGGTAAAAGTGGTAGTGAAAGTTATTGGGGACATGATTTTGAATTCAGAGCATACACCAATGAAATCTTAGAAGGGATTGTTAATGAATATAAAAACCTCTTAGGTGTAAAAACAAAACAAGAATTACTTAACAGTTTAAAGTCCTTAGTAAAGTATTTTGCGGTTGAAGGTGAGGCTGATGAGATTGCTAAGAACGTTCTTTTAGATATTTCATCGGAATCATTAGGTGAGGAGTTACCACATGTTATTCAAGTGTTGATGCTCCTTAAGGCAAACAATCCTGCAAAATGGAGTATTTTTTTGAAAATGTTATACTCAACAGTAATTGAAATTGGGTCGGATATTAAAAATTACAAATCTGAGGATGAACTCAAGGAAGATAGTAAGTTCAAGAAACCAAGAAAGT
>JACCEB010309987.1_pt1 | contig 17467 bp, 20 predicted proteins | sample 7454761 | NCBI WGS metagenome assembly JACCEB01 (sample SAMN15323454, study PRJNA562643) | freshwater metagenome | isolation source: river surface water | place: USA:Blue River Watershed | collected 2017-08-18 | reverse complement strand
TAAGGCTCTTAAAAGAAAATCCTGATAAAATTAATTGGAATTGTCTATCTTCAAATACTAATGATGAAGCTTTGAAGCTCTTAAAAGAAAATCCAGATAAAATCAATTGGAATGTATTATCATCTAATCCCAATAATGAAGCAATGAAGCTCTTAATTGAAAATCCAGATAAAATTAATTGGAATTATTTATCTTCAAATTCTAATGAGGAAGCAATAAAACTCTTAAAAGAAAATCGTTCAAAAATCTATTGGTATGGATTATCTTTAAATTCTAATGAGGAAGCATTAAAACTCTTAAAAAAAAATCTTGATAAAATTTATTGGTATCAATTATGTTTAAATGTAAATAAGGATGCCTTAGAATTGTTAAAACAAAATCCAGATAAAATCAATTGGGATTTTTTGAGTAAAAATCCAGAAATATTTATTTATTATGATTATAAAAAAATAAAAAAAGAATTTCAGGAATTAGGAGAAGAAATAATAATTAAATCACTTCATCCTAAACGGATGTTAAGATTAATGGAAGAATATGGAGAAGATTATATTTATGATTGTTATTTAGATGACTAAAACAACAAAAGGCCAGACCTTTTAATAATCCAACCCTCTGCTGTTTTTAATTACGTTAAACCTTACTCGGAATAATAGTCGTAGTCGACCGTCAAATCTTCGTCAGGCTTATCCCAGTTCTCACCTGGTTCTCCCCACAGATGCGTCTGGCATAAATATTCTTGAACGTAATCAACACTAAATAATTTTGTCTTTTTCTCTTGTCCAGGTTCTGTGTATACTTGTTGAAGCAAACAGCATCTCCCGTCTCGATCGCATGTAATTTTAACGAGGCGATAAACATCGCCTTCAACCGTAAAATAATACTGCATTTCGTGTAATTATTCATTTAAACGAATATTCATTTTTAATAGTTATATTTTAAATTTTAATACATATTTATTTAAACATTTGAATAATTACCATATATAAATATGAAGGTTTTATTTTTTGGTTCTAATGGATGGTTGGGGGGAATTTTAAAAGAAATGTTATTATCAGAACAAAAACAAGAGATTGAAGTTATTGATGCTAATATTCGTGCTAATAATAGCAAAGAAGTAGAAGCTTTAATTAAAGAACATTTACCAACCCATATCATTAGTACAATTGGAAGAACACATGGAGGTAATATCAATTCTATTGATTACTTAGAACAAGAAGGAAAATTAAAAGAAAATATAAATGATAATCTTTATGCTCCTTGTGTATTAGCTTTATTGGCAAGAAGATATGATATTCATTTTACTTATATTGGAACAGGTTGTATTTTCAATAATGATACTAATATGAGCGATTGTTATAAGTATAAGGAAGAAGATGAAGCTGATTATTATGGGTCTTCTTATTCAATTGTAAAAGGATTTACTGATAATCTCATGAAACTAATTGATAATCATAATGTTTTAAATTTAAGAATACGAATGCCTATTGTTAATTACCATCATTCTCGTAATTTTATAACTAAAATCGTTAATTATCCTAAGATTTCATCAATGCCTAATAGTATGACTGTTATTGAGACCTTATTCCCATTCGTTATTGATATGATGATGAAAAAAACAACAGGAACATTTAATTTAGTTAATCCTGGTGTAATGTCTCATAATCAAATCTTGGAGTTATATAAGGAACATATAGACCCTAATTTAACCTGGACGAATATTACAATTGAAGAACAAAATTCATTCCTCAAATCAAAAAGAAGTAATAATCACTTGGATACAACAAAACTTCTTGAATTATATCCAGAAATTCCTGATATAAAAACAGCAATTCATAATACAATTATGGAAATGAAAAATAAAAAGATTTAATCTATAAGTAGAATTTTTTTTAAATTTGAAGAATGATTATTATGGAAATTTAAACCTTCGCCAACCCAATTACCACCATTTCTATAATGAAGAAAAATATTATCATAAATTTCACAATAAAAGTTATTATTTTTGTTTCTCATATCATTTTTCATGAATGATATAAGTTCTTTTTGTTCTTTTAAGTTTTCAGGAATTTCACTTTCATTCCAACTCATTGACCACAAATGTTTAATAAAATACAATGATTTTGAGTTATAATTAATATCTTTTTTATATCTTAACTCTTCTCCTGTTGGAACATAAATATCTTCATTTTTGAATTGTCGTTCTAACCAATCACGAGTTTTTCCTCCCGTATCGGTAAAAGGTGTTAAACCCCAATCTAAGTCATTTATATCATCTTTAATTAAATTCATATCCATATAAACAAGACCATTCCACATATACCTATAATTATTTTCACGCGATTGTAATACAAAAGCACATTTATAACCATCATATTTATTAACATCCATATAATCAATCAAAAACATATCACTATCTAATATTAAATATTTATCAGGGTTTTCTTTTTGATAATTAAGCATTATATTCATACCAATTCCTGTTCTTGTACTTGCAATATTTGAATTCTTTGAATGTTCTTGTTGATAATTATTTTCAAGATTAATACATTTAATACCAAGATTTTTACATGTTTCTTGTATTTGTTTTCTAATAGTAACATCTCCGTCATTTGTATAATCTGGAAATTCTTTTGCATCATTAAAAACAATAAATTCAAAATCACCTCCTCTTAAATATTTCTTCAATAACTTATATTGAATTTCTATAAAATTAGGATTATTTACAACGCAAGTAATTACTTTCATTAATAAAAATAAATAATTATAATTCTTTAAATCAAATTAATTTAGCAATAACTAAGGTATGCCATCCTAATTCGTTACTCATATTTATAATTTCATCATTACTCATATTTTTCCAATAATCATCTTTTACATATTCATTATTTTTATATTTAGATATATCATATGTAAATATATGGTCTTTCCAAATTTTTATAACTTTAAAATCATCAGATAATAAAGTATTTATATCATTAAAATTATAAAGATGAGTAGTAGGACAATTAGTAACTGCTTCACTTTCAAATTTTAATTTTTTAAAACCTTCATTATAATCTTTAATATTATACTCTGACATTATCCAAAATAATTTATAACTTATTTTTGAATATACCATGAAACGAAATTCTCCATCCTTTGACAATAATTTTTTAACACATTTAATAACATTAGCAGGTTCAGGTGTATGATGAATTACCCCAAATGAATAAATTAAATCAAATTGTTCTCCTTCTAAAACTTTATCAATATTTTCAATATTTTCATTTATAAATCTTGCATTTAAATTAAATAATTCAAAACGTTTTTTACATATTTCAAGTGATTTATCTGATAAATCTACAACAGTTAAAATCGCACCATTACGAGCAAAATTAATACTATCAGTTCCAATACCACATCCTAATTCAAGAACTTTTTTATCTTTCCATTTTGAAAATTCTGCAAATTTAGGAATATGAGGTTCAACAAAATATTTCTTTTCTTCGACATCATTAAAATAATTTATACTTCCAATTTCTTTATTAGAATGTCTTATATTACAAGGATTATTATTCCAATATTCTTTTATAATATCTAACATTTTCCTTTTTTGATTAATAATAATTATAATTCTTTAAATCAAAAAGGAAAATGTTAAGTTATTTGAATATAATTATACCTTCTATTATTTCGGGATTACTAATGGGGATGATAGGAATAGGAGGAGCTACTATTTTAACACCATTGTTGATGATATCAGGATTAACATTAGAACAATCCGTTGCAATTGTTTTATTTGTTCAAGTTATACCAGAAACTCTACCTGCCTTATACATGTATTATAAAAATAAACATTTCTTATGGAAGGAAGCGCTTATAATACTTGCTTGTTCTATTTCAGGTATCAGTATTGGTGCTTATATTTCTTCAAATAAGATTGTACCGAAGATTTATTTATATCGATTGATGGCGATAAGTTTATTTTTGATGTCCTTATTAATTTGGTATTTTTATTGTTAAAATTAATAAAAAAATGAAATAATTGAATACGGAATTTATTATCAAAGTTCAAATGACTACTTTTGAAGAATTTAAATCTTCTTTGATTGAGAAAATTTCGAAACTATTACATGAAAACCATAATATTAAAAAGAAAGATTTTCTCGCATCCATTGGTTCGTTTTATACTGAACTGAAAAAAAAGAATAAAAAACCATCACAGAAAGAAATAGCAATAACAAAAATCGTGGATAAATGGCATAGAAGTGATTTAACTCGATTGATAAATAAAATAAAAATACAAAAATACCAAAAGAAAAGGAATTTAAATAAAAATAAATTAAATCCTATTTCTGAATAATTCTTTTTTATATAAATATAAAACGATTATTATTTTTTAATAAAAATCCATATGAATTACAATGACATATTCATAACAAATATGTTATTTACAAATATAAATAAAATCAATACAGGTATTATCATTATTGATATTTTTTTAATTATGTTTATATTAATCATTTATAACAATAAAGAACTTATAATTAACAACGATTATTATAATAATATTATTTCCTTTTTTAATAAGATAAATAAAATTACTTTTATAGCAGATAAGAAATTTCAAAGCAAGAATTTTAGAGCTATTATGTTTAACTTATCTAAAAATAAGAATGTAACTTGTTTAACTGAAATTTCTAAATTGAAATGGAATGATGAAACAGAAGAATATTCTTTTTTTCAAGTAGAACAGAAAAATTCTTTTAAAATCGAGAATGATATTTATGGTAAGATTTACAAAAAAGAAAAAACTATTTATGGAAATTACAAAACGGAAATAATTGAATTCATTTATTTCGAATTATATAGCAAAAAGAAATCTTTACATGAATTACAAAAATGGATAAATATAAGATTACAAGAATATGAGAATTACCTTTTACATACAAATAATAACAAACAATTATATATAGAAATTTTCAATAATAATCCTAATAATAATCATAATAACAATCATAACAATTCTAATAATAACAATAATAAAGATTTGGAGTTTAATAAATATGAATGGGTATCAAGTGTAACATTTGAAAATCGTTTTTTTACAAATAAAGATAAAATCATTAATAATATCAAATTCTTTTTGGAAAATGAGTTATGGTATAAACAACGAGGAATTCCATATACATTAGGGTTTTTATTATACGGAAATCCTGGATGCGGTAAAACAGGTTTCATTAAAGCACTTATGAATTTAACTAATTTTAATGCAATTTCTATTAAACTTAATAGTCATTTTAATTTCCTTAAATTAAAAGATATTATTTATAAAAAGGAGTTAAACAATGATATCATTATTCCTTTGCATAAAAGGATATTTATATTTGAGGATATTGATTGTATGACAGATATAATTATAGACAGAGATAAGGAAAAAGAAAACAAGAAAAATAAAAATAATAACATCAATAATAATAACCTAAGTTATTTATTGAACATTTTAGATGGAATACATGAAACCCCTGGAAGAATAATAATAATGACCACTAATAAACCAGAAGTTTTAGATAAGGCACTAACGAGACCTGGAAGAATAGACCATGTCATTCATTTCAAAAATGCCACAACCGAAGATATTAAAAATATGGTTAATTTCTATTGGAATAATACAAAAGAAGAAATAAAAATAAATGAAGAATTGAATTTTAAATATACACATGCAGAAGTTATAAATATATGTAGGAAATCAAGTGATATAAATGAAACAATCTCTAAACTTTCTTTTTTGTAATTATCTTCCACTCCATATTTTTATAATAGGTAAATGATTAACATAATATAATTCATGATATTTAATACCCCATGAACAATATTTAAGAATATCTCCTAGTAATACAAAATCATTATAACCATCTTGTCTTTCAAATTGTAATAAACATGCAATAATTCTTTCAAATGACATTCTATTGTATCTGTTTTTAATTTTATCAATTAAAATATCTAAATTATATTTATCATTTATTTTTTTTAAATAATCATATTTGATTATTGACATTCCACCAAAACAACCAGACCACATATTTTTGTTTTCATAAAATTTCAATAAATCTTCATTGTTATTTAATGACTTAATTATATTTGTAATATCTTCAATTTGGTCCCAACAACAAGAATCAAAATTCCATAAAATCTTAAAATCTTCTTTTATGTTTAAATCAATATTACAGTTTAAAAAAACAGAATCATGAATAATAACTGCCGTATCAAATAATTTATTTTTTAAATAATAAATGTAAGGCAATAATTCTCCTCTTCCTTCATATTCACTTTGTATTATAGTAGTATTATATAAATCAATATTAGTTATAAAATCATAATTGCTGTTGTCATCAATTATTAAAATTTTGTTTTGTGGATAATATGTTCTTATTGAATTATAACATCTAATCCAATAATTATTTGCTAATTCAGAATTAACATGTCTTAATATTATAAATCCTAATTCCATAATATATATAAATTATATATATTTTTTACACTTTCTTCTTCACATTCACTTTAATTTTATTTTTATTTTTAACAAATACATTAGGGTCAAATGGTTCATCATCATCTTCATCCTCATAAAATAATGTATTTGATTTCTTTTCTCTTTCTAATGCACATAAATTCCATAACTCAGGATTACATAACTTAAAATCAACATCTTTTGCTTTATACCATTTCACCTGGTCTTCAAGTTTATTACTTTGAATTTTATTGTCAATAACAAGACATTCATAATCTTCCGTACATTTATCCATGACTGTACAGAAGGTATTGAAATCATTAAAAACGCCTGCATAATGGTTAAAAAGTTTTTCCCTTTCTTTAAGAAGATTATTTTTAAAAATAAATACGTAATCGATATTTGCTCTTAGAATTGGAGGAAGACCCAAACAAAATTGCATTGTTATCAAAAAGAAAATCTTATAATGTCTTCCATTCATAAATATACTCCTTATATTCTTATCAGTCGGCCAAGTTTTATCATATAAACAATCATCTAAAATTAAAAAGGCTCTGTTGTCGATATCTGACCTTCCAAATTTCTTAATTTGGTCATTTTTTTGTTTGTTGATATTTATTTGTCTATCTACAAATCTTTGTATTATTGTAGGTTCATATTCGTCGTATATAAGCATATTCGGAATAAATTTTTCAAAGTAGTTATTAGCAACTTCTGTTGGACTTATAACAATGCCAACAGGTAAATCTTTATGGTAACTAAGGATATCTTTCATACAATAAGATTTACCCGTGTTTCTTTTTCCAATAAAAACGATTACCGAATCACTTTTAATACATGACGGATCGAATTTTTTAAGTTCAAGTTTCATTTATATATATATTAATAAATTAATTTATTTATATATGATGCGTATATTTTGAATATTTAATAATTATGAATGAAATTAGAAACATGGAATATTATTATTTAACATCTTTTTTATCTACATTAGTTTTATTTGTAATTATTCAATATATTGAATATAACCGTAGTAAAAATGAACCCGAATATGAATATTCATTATTCACCTTAAATAACATCCTTTTGTTTGTGATTATATTTATTGTAATTACAATTGCTCTTCATTACTTATCTCCAATTATATCAAAAATTGATTTTACAAGTATAAATATGAACATGAAAGGAGGTGGAAGTACTACTGCTACAACAATAGAAGAAATAAAGGAAATAGACCCTAAGATATTATCAAAAATAAATGATAACTTTGATGTAGGTTTTGAGCCATTTTGCAGCGACATCGAATAAAAAAATGATTATTTCTTATGTTTATAATTATAAAAACTAAAATGTTGCATTCTTATAACAAACATGAGAAATATTTCAATCAATGTGTTTATTATTTATTTGTATTCTTCAATTATTATTGCAAAGATATAAATTCTATCATATATTCGAGTTATATTTATACCTTCATTGATACTTATATTAGAAATATCGTTAATAATTCTTATTATTTAAATAGTAATGAATTATTTGAAGATATAAAACCAATGGTTGAATACTTCATTGATGAAAATAGGATTATTTCTCTAATTGAAAGTTATCATGGCGATTATTATTCCGCTTATCATCATTTAGCAATTGATATCCAACTTAAACGAATGTCAAATAGGTTTAAATTGATTAAAAAAGAAATTACTAATATTAATGCTGAATTCTTTAATTCATATCATATTGATTATGCTATCAATACTTTAAGTAGGTATATTTAAATTTTATTTAATTTCAATAAAAACTTTAAAAAAATGATTATTTTTTTATGATAGTAATATAAAAACAAAAATGAGTTATTGTGGTGATTATGACGGAGATATTGATATGGATGATAATTATTATGATAATTACGACGAGGAATATCATAAAGAAGAATTTGTACGTTGGTTTTATGGAAAATTAAAATTGGACGAATATGATATGAGTGTAAATGATGATGTTTATGATTACGGAGACGATGATTAAACTATTTTTTTTATTATTTCATCATATTTATTTTTGGAATAATCCATAACAGCATCAAAAATTTTTGTGGAATATTCATGTTGATATCTTTCACCTGTTAAATCGTTATATAAGATATTAGAAACATTATATTTGGCTTTAAATACTTCTACAAGTATAATAATAATAACAATATAAATGATATACAAATAAAAGGAATAAAATACGTCTGTGAATGTAATTTTAAAGTTATTTGTGACAATAAAACCTAAGATAGGCATTACTTTTAATATAACTAATATCATAAGATACCTAAAAATATTATTGATGTTAATTTTTTTCTTTATAGCCAATGATATAAGAATATAAATATTTTGTGATAGACTAACAATAAAAGCAAAAAGAGGACTTGATTTTACTAATCCAAATCCATATAAAATAAACCAACCGTAGATAATTAAGGTGAAAGTAATGTCATATATAATTGCGAATATAAATTTTTGTATATCAGTTAAAATCATTTATTTTTATATCTAATTAATTTCAATATTATAAATTTGTTTTGATAATAGTTTCATATATTTAATGTCATATTCTTCTCTATTTTGATCATTTTTAATTCTAAATAATAATGTATTATCTTTATCAAATGTATAATTTTCATCATAACTATTATCAATTAAATATTCATATTTATAACCATAATTACGAAGGTCATAGATTGGAATATTATTTCTTCTTATTACTTCTGTTATTTGATTATCATCATTATCTACTGAATTTGTAACAATATCTCTAAGTAATGTATAAGATACGTCTTTTGAAATAATTATTCCTGTGCCTGATATAACACCCCATGGAAGAACATATCCACCTGCAAAATTTTGTTTTGGTATTTCTTCAATAAAATTCAGCAAATTATTCATATTACAAAAAGTAGATAAATTTGGTCTAAATAAAAAATCATAATCGTATTTTTTATTTACATAGTCAATTGCTTTTATAAATTTTATATACATAGAAGGTATGAAATCTTCTTTTCCTTTTACATAAATATGATTTTCAGTTTCAATTATATCTTCATTTATATCTTCTCTCATTTCCAAATAAAAATGTTTAATTTTATTTGGATATAAAGAATAATAAAAATTAGAAATTTGTTTAAATTTATTATATACAGGTAATTCATGTGATGATACTATTAAAACAATTAAATTATATTTCATTTATAATTCAAATAGAAAAAAATAAAATTAATTAAACGAATTATTTGACAAAAACAAATTTAGCATTTTGCAATGTAAATGTAAATTCGTTATTTTTATTTTTCTATTATTGATAATAATAAATGGACACCATAAACCTTTTTCATTTTTATCCCAACAAAAACAATAGTTGTTATATTTAATTACACATGTTTCATTTACAAATCCTCTTGTATCATTAGGGTCATTAAACTTGTCAATACCACCTAAGTATTGTCCTATTGCTGCGGCATCAAAAATAACCTCATTAAAAAGTTTAAAATTCTTATTATAAATATTTATTTCATTTATAGAACTATCATCAATAATTGGGAAAGTTTCAACCAGAGTTTTATCTAAATTTCCAAAAACTTGCATATCATTTAAATTATAATCATAATTATCCAATATTTGTTCGAGATGTTTAAAAGTAGGAATATAAATGATACTAAGAATAACACGTGAAGGTGAATCAAAACAACAATAAATTTTATTTTCTTTAAATGAATTTGAAATAACATCTAAATTCTCATATATAAGAATGTCATTTTCGATATGAATAACATCAGTAATATTATAAGATTTCATATAAGCATGTACATAAAACATTCTCATAGAAGTATTAAACCAAAAACCATTTCTCCAACTTTTATTCATTTTTGAATTTTTATAATAATCTTGAATTAAACTGCTATCAAGATTATTTTTATCAATCAAATTAATAATACCATTAAATTCATCGAAATTATTAAAAAATTCTTTTTCAGTAATAACAGTAATATCATTATTGTTATGTAATAAAAGTTGTTTTATATTATCAATAATATAAGTTTGAAATATTTCTAATGAAACTAAAATAACCTTCATATTTACTTATTTATATTACTTTTATATTAGTTTTATATATAATTATGACATGATATATAATCATATTCACTATTTACATAATTATCATAATTACTAAAAGAAATATTTAAATTATTTAATTTTCTAATTTTAAATTTATCATTTTTATATATACATAAATAATTGAAATAAATTTCATATTCACTTGCTGAACTTATGATATTTGTATCTATATATTCCAAAAAAAATTTATAAAAAGGTTTTTCATTATTATGATAATCTTCAACTAATTTAAACAATTCTTTTAAAATAGGTTTTTGAAACATCATATGATGACAAATACCTGATATTTCATATTTATATCTATTTAATGTTGGATGTAATTTACTCATATGTTCAAAATAAGGAATATGATATTCTTCGCCATGATTATATAAAGGTAAATCATTTTCATCGAAAAAAGATGTTTTTTTAAAAAAAAATGTATCACAGTCAATAATTAAATAATTGTCTAATAATTCTTCTATATAAAAACTTGAATATAATTTAATTAATTGTTGTAAATACCATCCATTTCTATTATAAGTAAATGTCATATCATAAATATCCTTTTTAAAATCAAATATATTCTCATCTATGGTTATACAACCATCTATATTTATATTTTTGTCATAAGATACTATATAAATATTTCTATATCCAATTACATTTGTTTTTACATTTTCAACAGTTTTATCTATTTTATTTATATCATTCGCTCCTAATGGTATAACAACATCAAATAACATTTATATTTATCTTTATATATTTATCTTTATATTTATATAAATGAAAAAATAAAATTATAATTGAACACTTGATTTATTTATAATAAACATTAAATCATGATATCTTCCTTTTACATTTCTAACCAGTTTTCGTATTGTATATCTTCGATTATTAATATACCATCATCTTTTAATAATATCAACACTATAAACTTTACTATTTTCAAAATAATCTCCCCGTGTATGTACTCCTATTTCAAGTATAATTATTCAATTATTTTAAAGACATCTTTATTATAAAATAAAACTTCCTATTGTTTTTTTCTCTAATAAATTTAGAATGTACTTAAAATTATCATCAAGATTATAACAAGATATATATAAAATATTAGGATAATATTTGTTACAGTTATTTATTTTAGATAAAAAAGAAGTTATTATAGTTAAATGTATTTTAATATTATTACATAATTCTATTAAATAATCGTTAATGATTTCAGTAAAACAAATCACATATTCGCATTTAGATTTTATAATATTTTCTTTTAATGTATTTATATTAATATCATTAATACATAAATACTCGTTTTTATTTAAATATTTAAGGAAATATGAATTTCCTATTATTAAATATTTATATGATTTATAATAATCTGCATTTTTATCTGCTTTTGATATTATTAAATCTTCGTTTAAGAAATGAAAATCAGTTTTAAATTCAGGTGTCAAGTAATGAATTTTTTTATTTTCATAAGATTTTTCTAAAAAATAAATGATTTCAGTTTCTTCATAGCAATAAAACCCGTGTGCATGTTTTGGAGGTATATATAAACAATCGCCTTTTTTTAATTCAATTTTATTCACGATATTATTTTCAACATCTATATAAACATCAAATATATGACCTTTACTTACATAAATAAATTTGGCAAAAATACTATAATGCAATCCTCTAAATACATTTTTATAATTATTAGATATTAAAACTTCTTCTGGTGTAAATGGTATTTTTTTTATTGAATGTAATTCACCTCTTTCATCATTAAAAATCATTTATAATAATTATTTAAGTATATATTTAAATAATTATTATAACTTTAATGGATAATTATAAATTAACTGATAAATGTTTAATTTGTAAAAATAATTTGAATTTATTGTTAGATTTGGGTAATCATCCATTAGCAAATAATTACTTAAAATCTGAAAATGAAGAAGAACAAAAATTTCCATTACAGTTATGTTTATGTAATTATTGTTTTAATACTCAAATAAATTGTTTTGTAAATCCTGAAAAGTTATTTGAAAATTATTTATATGTAAGTGGAACAACTAAAACAATGTTGGATTATTTTAATAACTTTGCCAAAAAATCTTTATTTTCATTCATAGATGAAAATGAAATTAAAAAAGGAGACATAAAAATATTAGAAATTGCATGTAATGATGGTTCTCAATTAGATGCAATTTCTAATGTAAATGTAAGTTCTGATATTAAACTTATAACAGTTGGCGTAGACCCTGCTATTAATATTTATAATAACATAACTTCTAATAAAAAAAACCATGATATTTATTGTGATTTTTTTAATACTAAAATAGTATCTAAATTAAGAGATAAATACGGAACCTTTGATATTATTATAGCACAAAATGTATTTGCACATATAAATTATCCTCATGAATTTTTAACAATGATAAAGGAATTGATGAATGATAATACAAGACTTTATATTCAGACAAGTCAAAAAAATATGATATTAGAAAATCAATTTGATACTATTTATCATGAACATATAAATTTTTTTAATACGAATAGTATGAAAATTTTATGCGAATTAAATAAGTTATTTCTTAATAACATCGAAGAAGCAGAAGTTCATGGTAATAGTTATATATTTATCATATCAAAACAAAAAAGTAAAAATTCAAATTTAAATGAAGTTTTAGAAGAAGAAAAAAATAAAGGTTTATATTCACTTGAAACATATGATTTGTATAAAAATAATTGTAATAAATATAAAAAAGAGTTTTTGGAAAAAATTGAGAAATTTAAAAATGAAAATAAAAAGATTATTGCTATTGGAAGTTCTGCAAAATCAATGACTATTTTTAATTATTGTAACATTAATAATAATCATATTGATTATATTATAGATGAAAACCCTTTAAAACAATCTTTAATAACACCTGGTTCTCATATTAAAGTCTTCCCGTTAGAAGAATTAAAAAACATAAATAAAAATACTATTATAATTATAACTGCATGGAATTTTTATGAAGAAATTAAAGAAAAAATATTAAAAACAATCCAACAATATAACATTAGTTATAATATTTCACTTTTAAATTTAAACACCTTAATAGAAGAAAATATATAAGCATTATTTTTTTTATTTATATAATTAATTAAAATGTATAAATTAATTGTATGTATATATGCATGCGATACAATTCCTAAATATCAAGAACAAATTTTTAATATAAAACAAACATGTGAAAAAACTGCTTCTGAATTATTTCCAAATGAAGTAAAATTTTTATATTTCTTAGGAGAAGAAGTTGTTTTAGAAAATGATAGTAGTTATATTCATTTAAAAGGAGTTAAAAATGATTATTTATCAGCTTCATATAAACAATATCATGGATTAAAATATATATATGAAAACTATGATGCAGAATTTATAATTGCAATTGGGACAGATAGTTATATAAATATTCCAAAACTATTAAAACTACTTTCAAATTATGATTGTAAAAAACCTTTGTATATAGGAGGACATGGAGATACAAGACATATTAATGATAAAAAAATTTATTTTCATAGTGGTAATGGTGGTTTTATTATTTCAAAAGAATTTTTAAAACAAATTTACCCATATATAAAAGATACAAATAACTTTATGGATAAATGGTTTGATATATGTAAAAATTACCAAGAATTAATATGTGCATGCGATGTTTCTATTGCATATTTAGCAAATGAATTAAATGCAGATTCAATTCATATAGAAGGTTTTTATAATTGTAATTATTTTGGACATCCTTGTTGTTATAATAAACATCAAGCAAAAGATGTTTATTGTTGTGGTTATATGGAAAAAAATGAATGCTATCAATTTTATAATTTACTTAAAGAAAATAATTATTTCTTAAATCATTAGAATTATGTATAAATTAATTATATGTTGTTTAAGTTGCGATACAATTCCTAAATACCAAAATCAAATTTTGAGTATTAAAAAAACCTATGAAAAAACCGCATCTGAATTATTCCCTAATGAAGTTAAGATTTTATTTTTTTTAGGTGAAGAAGTTGTTTTTGAAAACGATAATTTCATTCATTTAAAAGGAGTTAAAAATGATTATTTATCAGCTTCTTATAAACAATATTATGGATTGAAATATATATATGAAAATTACGATACAGAATTCATACTTATAATTGATACAGATACGTACATAAATATTCCAAAAATATTAAAATTACTTTCAAATTTTGATTATAATAAATCTTTAATGATTGGCGGTTATACTGATATGAGAATAGTTAATTTTAATTGGGTTCAATTTTTTGATGGAGGTTGTGGTATTTTTATATCAAAGGAATTTTTAAAAGTTATTTATCCTATGATAAAAGACGTTGATAAATTTATGGAAAATTGGATATATATATGTAGTTTAAATAAAAACATTGATTTAAAGGAAGCTTGTGATGTTTCAATTGCTTGTTTAGCAAAAGATATAAATGCTGATTTTATTAAGGTTTCAGGAATTAATAACATTCAACATTTTAAATCTGATTTTGAAGTAATTAAAAAAACAAATCCTGTATTTACTTGTGGTAATCTTTCATTGGAACAATTTGATGAATATACAGAATTACTTAAAGAAAATAATTATTTCTTACACGAATAGATATAAATATAAGTAAATATTATTATTGTGATAAAGGAAATGATTATTGACGACTATTTAAAATACAACGAAGAATACAAGAAGAAATATGGAGAAAATACAATTATTTTAATGCAGGTTGGTTCTTTTTTTGAGTTATATTCAATTGTGGAAAATTGTCCTTTTTTATATAAAATTGCCGATATTTGTAATATCCAGATATCAAGAAAAAATAAGACAATAATTGAAGTTTCTAAGAATAATCCTTTAATGGCTGGGTTTCCTTTATTTGTTGTAAATAAATTTGTTCAATTGTTATTGCAAAATAATTTCACAATTGTTATGATTGAACAAATATCACAACCTCCTAATCCTGAAAGGAAAATAACAGAAATTCTAAGTCCTTCTACGAATATGAATATAACTACTCGTAAAAGTAATTTTATTATGGTTTTTTATTTTGAAGTCATAAATGAAATCTTAGTTGTTGGTATTAGTGGTGTCGATTTAACAACAGGACAATCATTTATATATGAGAATGGGGCTTCTAAGTTAGACCCTCAATATACATTAGATGAATGTTATCGTTTAATGACCTCGTACAATCCTACTGAGGTTTTGTTAATAAGTGATGATGATTTAAATGAACATCAAAAAAAACAAATAGAAGAAGTATTTTCTTTAAATACAATTATTCATAAGAAATGGAACAATTATGAGTTATTTAAATACATGAAGAAATTAGAATATCAAAATAAAATCTTAGAAAAAGCATTTATAAATAAAAATTCGATGTTATCTATAATTGAATTTTTAAATTTGGAAAGATTTACAATTGGCCGTATTAGTTTTTGTTGTCTTTTACAATTCGCCTATGAACACAACACTGATATTATCAAAGGTTTGAATATTCCTGAGATTATTAATAATAATAAGAAATTAACATTGGAATATAATTCTATTCTTCAATTAAATATCATCAGTAATAACAATAATGAAAAACCATTATTAGATATCCTTAATCGTTGTTCGACTGCTTTTGGTTCAAGAGGATTTAAAGAACGTTTATTAATGCCTATTAATGACATTCAGGAATTAAATAAGAGATACCAGAAAATAGAAGAATTACTTAAAGATTGTAAATTTAAGGTTATAATTAAAAACCTTAATAATATTAATGACATCGAAAGAATTAAAAGAAAAATTTATTTAAAGAAATTTAATCCTGTTGAATGGGGTAATTTTATAAATTCCCTTGAATATGCCATTGAGGCTTTAAAGGTAATTGAAGATAATACGAATATAAGTATAACAAAAGAAATCTTAGATGATATTAAAGTTTTAAATATAGATGAATGTAGCAAATATAACATAAATGAGATAAAAACGAATATTTTTAAAAAGGGTTTCTATAAGAACATTGACGACTTAAATGATATTTATGAAAATAAGTTAGGAATTTTAAATAAGAAAGTAGAAGTCATCAATAATATCTTAAATGATAATATTTGTAAATTAGAATGTAATGAAAGAGAAGGATATTTCATATCTATCACAAAAAAAAGATACGAGACCGCTTTAAATAAAAATAAATCTTTAATGGAAAAATACGAAAAGAAGACAAATGCAAATAATAACAATTATAAGTTATTTTCAAAAGAAATGATGGAAATAACTGCAATCATAGAAAATACCCAGAATGAAATTCAAGAAATAACAACAAAAGAATATTTAAAATTCCTTGATGTCTTCATTCATAAAAATAATAAAAATCTTGATATTATTATTTCTATTTTAACTGATTTAGATATTACCTCTTGTAATGCAAAAAATGCGTTCGAGTTTTGTTATTATAAACCTGTTATTACTAATCAGAATAATTCTTATTTGAATGCGGAGAATTTAAGACATCCCATTATCGAAAGAATTTCAAATGAAACCGAGTACATCGGTAATGATATCTCTTTAAATCAAAATGGGATATTATTGTATGGTATAAATGCGTCAGGTAAGAGTTCTTTTATGAAAGCGGTGGGATTAGCAGTTATAATGGCACAATCAGGAATGTATGTTCCAGCGTCTGTTTTTAATTATCATCCTTATAATCATATTAGTACTCGTATTTGTGGCAATGATAACATTTATAAGGGTATGAGTAGTTTTGTTGTTGAAATGACGGAACTAAGGAATATCCTTCAACGAGCAAATGAGAAAAGTTTAAT
>JACCEB011002315.1_pt1 | contig 17468 bp, 16 predicted proteins | sample 7454761 | NCBI WGS metagenome assembly JACCEB01 (sample SAMN15323454, study PRJNA562643) | freshwater metagenome | isolation source: river surface water | place: USA:Blue River Watershed | collected 2017-08-18 | reverse complement strand
GGGTTAAGGCAGAGATAATTAATGATGCGACACTAAAAAAATCCGGCTATGGCGGAATCATTGGCGTAGGACAAGGCTCAGCTAATCCCCCACGCCTGCTTCATGTCTCTTACTCACCAGCCAAAGCAAAGAAGCGATATGCCTTTGTAGGAAAAGGCATCACCTTTGATACTGGTGGTCTGGCATTAAAGCCTGCCGCCGGCATGGAGGCGATGAAGTCAGATATGTCAGGTGCTGCTGCAGTAATTGCTGCAGTCTTTGCAATTTCACAATTAAAGCTGCCTATTGCTGTAGATGGCTGGGCACCACTTGCTGAAAATATGGTCAGCGACAATGCCACTAGGCCAAGTGATGTGATAACAATTTATGGAGGCAAGACAGTTGAGGTGCTAAATCCAGATGCTGAAGGTCGATTAGTTTTAGCTGATGCATTAATTAAAGCGGCAGAGGTTGGCAATAAAGCTGGTGGCTTAGATGGAATTATTGATGTTGCAACATTAACTGGTGCACAAGTGGTAGCACTTGGAACTAGAACCTCTGCAGTAATGACAAATAATGAAGAGTTTAGTAATCAATTCCTGAAGGCAGCTCAACTAGCTGGTGAATCTTTTTGGCCAATGCCGCTTCCAGTTGAGTTAAGAGCTTCACTTGATTCACCAGTTGCTGATATTGCAAATATTGGAGACCGGATGGGTGGCATGTTGGTTGCAGGAATATTCCTAAAAGAGTTTATTGACCCACAAACTCCTTGGCTACATTTAGATATAGCAGGACCTGCCTACAATGAAAAACATCCACATGGGTACACCACAGTTGGTGGCACAGGAATCTCGCTACGCTCACTGGTGCAGTTAGCTGAGTTGGCTTCATCACAGGCTTAGTGGCACTTTTACTTCAGGTTTATCAGGAAGAAGAATTCGTGGCAGGATTACCTCATGGCCGATTTTGATCTAGTAATTCTTGGTGGCGGCAGCGGCGGATATGCAGCAGCGCTTCGCGCCTCACAATTAGGTCAAAAGGTAGTGTTAATAGAGAAGGAAAAATTAGGAGGCACCTGTTTACACAAAGGGTGCATCCCAACCAAAGCCTTGTTGCATGCAGGTGAGATTGCAGATAACACCCGCCATGCCGGAGATTTTGGCGTTAAGGCTGATTTTCACTCCATGGATATGGCAGCGGTTAATACCTATAAAGATGGTGTTATTGCCAAGCTTCATAAAGGGTTAGAGGGCTTAGTTAAATCTAGAAATGTTACTTATGTGCAAGGTAGCGGCAAGCTAGTTTCCAATAACACAGTTGAAGTAAATGGCACCAAATACACCGGTAAAAATGTAATTCTGGCAACTGGTTCTTATCCAAAAACTTTGCCTGGGCTTGAGATTGATGGCAAGCAAATCATCACAAGTGAGCAAGCAATTAAGTTGGATTATGTTCCAAAATCTGTAATTGTCTTGGGCGGTGGGGTAATTGGCTGTGAGTTTGCCTCTGTATGGAAATCATTTGGCGCAGAGGTAACAATTATTGAGGGACTGGCGCACTTAGTTGCACTAGAGGATGAGTCATCGAGCAAGCAATTAGAACGTGCCTTCCGCAAGCGAGGAATCAATTTTGAGCTCGGGGTTAAGTTTAAATCAGCCGAGCGAGGCAAGAAGGATGTAAAGGTCACCTTGGAAGATGGCAAAGAGTTCACAGCAGAGATTTTGTTAGTAGCAGTTGGTCGCGGTCCAGTTTCAGCAGGTTTAGGTTATGAAGAGGCTGGAATCAAGATGGATCGTGGCTATGTTTTAGTTGATAACAAATGCCGCACCAATGTGGCTGGAGTATGGGCGGTTGGTGATTTAATTCCAACACTGCAATTAGCACATGTCGGATTTGCTGAAGGCATAATGGTGGCAGAAGAGATCGCAGGTTTAAATCCGAGAGCAATTAATTATGATGGTGTTCCACGCGTAACCTATTCAGAGCCTGAGGTGGCCTCTGTTGGACTGACAACTGCAGCGGCTAAAGCTGCTGGCCATGATGTGGTGGAGTTAAATTATGATTTAGCTGGAAATGGCAAAGCAAATATTTTAAAAACAGCTGGTTCAGTTAAATTAGTTGCAAAAAAGAATGGTCCAATACTTGGCATACACATGGTTGGTTCTCGAGTGGGCGAATTACTAGCCGAGGCCCAATTGATCTATAACTGGGAGGCAGATGCCTCAGATGTTGCCCAACATATTCATGCCCACCCAACGATGTCTGAGGCGATGGGTGAGGCACACTTAGCCCTGGCCGGTAAACCACTACATGCGCATGGTTAGAGTTAAAATGGTTAATAGAGAGGTTGATATCTAAATGACTTTTTCAGTAACCATGCCAGCACTTGGCGAATCTGTAACCGAGGGAACAGTAACTCGCTGGTTAAAAAAAGAGGGTGATCAGATTGCAGTTGATGAACCCTTATTAGAGGTTTCAACTGACAAAGTTGATACCGAAATTCCTTCTCCAGTAGCAGGAGTATTACAAAAGATAGTTGTGCAAGTAGATTCAACAGTCGCAGTTGGTGCAGAGTTAGCGATCATCGCTGAATCTGGTGGTGCAGTAAAAGCTGCTACACCAGCGCCAGTTGCTACGCCAACTCCAACCCCAACTCCAACCCCAACTCCAACTCCAGCAGCTCAAGTTTCAACTCCAGCACCAGTTGCTGCAACTGCGCCCGTAGCAAGTAGTGGGGCAACAATTGTTTCAATGCCAGCACTTGGTGAATCTGTAACTGAAGGAACTGTGACTAGGTGGCTTAAGAAGGTTGGTGATGCAGTTGCAGCAGATGAGGCACTGCTTGAAGTATCAACTGACAAAGTAGATACTGAGATTCCATCACCAGTTTCTGGAACAGTTTTAAGTATTGATGTGCCGGTAGATTCAACAGTTGCTGTAGGTGCGCGCTTAGCATCAATAGGTGTTTCAGGATCTGCAGCACCTGCTGCAAAACCAGTAGCTACCGCCCCCGTTGCAGCTGTACCAACTCCACCTGCTCCTCCAGTTGTTACCCCACCTGTTGTTGCTGCGCCAGTTATCTCTACCCCAGTGATTGCTGCACCAGCAGTTAGCACACAAGCTGCAACTTCAAGAGCTGATGATGCTTATGTAACACCGATCGTTAGGAAATTAGCAGCTGAGGCTGGTGTAAATCTGGCAACTATTAAAGGTACCGGCGTTGGTGGGCGAATTCGTAAAGAGGATATTTTGGCAGCCACACCACGTGCGGCAGCAACACCAACTGCAACAGTGATGGCATCAACAGCGGTAGCACCGCGTGGACCAATTGCCGTCTCACCACTGCGTGGCACAACTGTAAGCATGTCAAGATTGCGAAAAGTTATTGCAGATCGAATGGTTGAATCGTTAAAGATCTCTGCCCAACTTACAACTGTTATTGAAGTGGATGTAACAAAGATTGATCGGTTGCGAAATGCAGCAAAAGCAGCCTTTGAAACACGTGAAGGCGTGAAGTTAACCTTCCTTCCATTTTTTGCGGTTTCCGTCTGTGAGGCATTAAAGCAACACCCTGTTTTAAATTCATCAGTTGAGGGTGATCAAATTACCTATCATGGTGCTGAGCACTTAGGTGTGGCGGTTGATACCGATCGCGGCCTGCTTGTTCCAGTAGTTAAAGATGCTGGGGATCTAAACATGGGTGGAATTGCGCGAAAGATCTCTGATGTGGCTGCTAGAACTCGTGAAAACAAGATCACGCCAGATGAATTAGGCGGTGGCACATTCACAATTACAAACACTGGATCACGTGGGGCATTGTTTGACACACCAATTATTAACCAGCCACAAGTTGCAATTTTGGGTATTGGTGCAGTTGTTAAACGACCTATGGTTGTCAAAGGTGCAGATGGCGGAGAAACAATCGCAATTCGTTCTATGGTCTACCTTGCCCTCTCCTATGACCACCGAGTAGTTGATGGAGCTGATGCAGCAAGATTCCTAGTTACGTTGAAAGAAAGATTAGAAGAGGGTCGATTCGAATCTGATTTAGGTCTCTAACTTGGCTAAGCAGAAAAAAATTGCCGTAACCGGCGCATCTGGATTAATTGGTAGCGCTCTTTGTGCTCAACTCAAAAGTGATGGGCATCAAGTAATCAAAATTGTAAGAAGAGCTGCTCGAGTCTCTGATGAGGTTAGTTGGAATCCACTTAAGGGTGAAATTGATTTAGCTGGCCTGGAGGGAACCGACGCAGTATTTCACCTTGCCGGTGCTGGGGTTGGAGATAAGCGTTGGTCTGCTGCTTATCGATCAGAGATTTTGAACTCAAGATTGCTTGGCACAACCACAATCGCTAATGCATGTGAGCAAATACAGCCAGAGGTATTTATCTCAGCTAGTGCAATTGGTTACTACGGTGAAACAGGCGATAGATCAGTTACTGAAACAGATCGTGGTGGTGAAGATTTCTTATCAATTGTTTGCCGTGAGTGGGAGTTAGTTGCAAACCAAGCTCCTAGTGTGAGAACAGTTAAGTTAAGAACAGGTTTAGTTTTAGATCCAACAGGAGGCGCACTTGGCAGGATGCTTCCCATATTTAAATTTGGCTTAGGCGGAAAGTTGGGTTCAGGAAAGCAGTGGTGGTCTTGGATTACCTTGCATGATCAGATTCGAGCGATGATTTTTTTAATGAACTCTAAGGTTGAAGGCCCAGTAAATATAACTTCACCAAATCCTGTAACAAATCAAGAGTTCACCGCAGCGTTAGCTAGAGCATTAAAGCGACCAGCATTTTTCCCAGCACCAGCATTTGCACTTCGTGCAGTGCTAGGTGGATTTTCAACTGAAATATTGGGTTCAAAAAAAGTATTACCAAAGGTTTTGTTAGACAATGAGTTTGAGTTTGATTACCCGCATCTACTTGCTGCACTTACCGAATTAGTTGATTAATCGCACTTCCTGCTAGAAAACCACTTTGCATCGCACCTTGCTGGGATGGCACAGCCATATGGTCACCTGCAACATAAATTTGTTCTGAAAACTTTGCACTCTTTGTTTTTCTATTTCCAGGTAGGTGAGCTGGCAGAGATTGCTTGATCTCATACCTTGCTACATACTCCCAAGAGTGGGTATTGATCTGCCAAATATCGGCAAGCTCTTTACGAAAAACACTCTCAGTAATCGGTGAGAGGGAGGTAGCACTTATTAAATGTTTTCCAGCTGGTGCATACTTTCTCGAAACTTGGCTGATCACAATTGAATTTACAAGTCTTGAATTATTAGATATTACAAGGTTGTTTGAATCAATGGGAGGTTGATCAGTTGCAAAGTAAGCGGTTGTGCTTGTAAGCATCTTAGGTAGGTGCAGACCCGTTAATAACTGTGCTGCAGTAGTCGGATCAGTTGCCACAATTACATATCTGGATTTGTAAGTGCCATGGTTGGTGATTACTTGACCATTAGATACAGTTTGAACGCTCTCATTAAACTTTATATTTTGAATCGGCTTTGCCAGAGCTTGAGAGAACTCCCCCACGCCAGCTGCTGGCACTCCAGGTAAAGATTTCACAAAACTACGCAAAATCTCCTGGGCAACATCGGCAGCAATCTCATTTGGATCAGTCAAAAATACCCCTGATAGAAAAGGCTTTAATACCTTTTGGTACAGATCTGGAAAATCTGTTGTGTAATGCCCAAAACTTCTCTCGTTTTCAACCCTTGAACTTGCAACAAATTTAAGAAATTTTAATTTTTGACTAATTGAGCCTAGCTTTGGTGAAAGTGTAGAAGGGCTATAGCCAACCTTTAAACCCTCATCTTTTAACCTAATTTTTCCACTGATGTACTTGAAATCTAAATCTTTAATTACCTTACTTTTTACAACTTGGGGGTATCGAGGATTGATTACTTGAAATCCACGGTCACAGATAAACCCATCAACTACATCACTTCTAACTCGGCCACCAACTTGATCACTTGCTTCAAGTAGTAAAACTGAGTTACCTGCCTGCTGCACTGTGCGTGCTGCCGTAATACCTGCAAGTCCTGCACCAACAACTATGCAATCAAAACTCATTCTTATCTAAAACTAATCTCACGTGCTTGATCAATAATCTTTGCAACCGCAAGTGCCTCATCAGTCGTAACTGGCCAGGCACCACCGGTAAGTGCTGCCTTTACTAGTGAATAAAATTGAGTGTAATTTCCATCGACACTTGGATAGGAAGTAACCTCAGAGCCTTTATGAATAAAAGCTGATGATTTAGTGCTCTGTTGCCACTTACCATCTACTGGTTGACCTCCTGCTTTCAACAGGCTTTCCTGTGGATCTAAATCTTGAATAATTAAGGTTGCTTGATCCCCCACTAATCTAATTCTTGGACCGGCAGCTCCCATCACAGCACTGGCTGATAGGTATGAATCAATTCCATTTCTATGTTTGAGAACTAAAACGATGTCATCATCTGATGCACCGCGAATTGATCTAACTGAAGCTGAAATCAGCTCCGCTGGGCCAAACCAATCAAGAGCAGTTGAGATTAAATGTGGTTGTAGATCTAGCAAGTTTCCGCCACCTTCAGCTGCGCTTTGATTTTCCCGCCAAGAATCACCCTTTAATTTTGGCTTAAAAACCTCAAATCTAGATTCAAGCCTAAATACTTTGCCTAATAGACCTTCGGCTAAGACTTTTTTTATTGTAAGAGAATCTGAATCCCACTTACGATTGAAGTAAGTTGTTACTGGTACACCACTCTGTTTTGACACATCAATTATCTCTTGTGTTTCCTTTAAAGTTCGCCCCATTGGCTTATCAACTACAACTGGCACTCCAGCTTTTAAACCAGCAATCGCTTGAATGGCATGGACATCATTTGTAGAGGCAACTACAAGCAGATCTATTTTGCTATTTAATAGCTCTTCAATGCTTTGAACAATTTTGGCTTGTGGAAAATCAGTTTTAGCATTTGAAACACGTGCAGCATTATTTGTAAGTATTGCTGCAACTTCAAAGCCTGCTCCCCGCAAAAGGGGGGCATGAAAGTACCGCCCCGCTAAACCGTATCCTGCGATACCTACGCGGGGTGCCACTATTTGATCCTACTTCTTACCTTCATGCTGAAGTTTGGAAGGCCACCAAATCTTTGGTCCAATTGCATGCACTAACGCTGGTACTAATAGGGAGCGAACAATGATGGTGTCTAGTAATACTCCAAATGCAACTGCAAAACCTAGCTGGGCAAGGAATACCAGTGGCAAGATACCAAGAACTGCAAATGTTGCAGCCAACACAATTCCTGCTGAGGTTATTACCCCACCAGTTACCGTTAACCCTTTAATTACACCTTTGCGAGTTCCAATCTTTATAGCCTCTTCTCTAACTCTAGTCATTAAGAATATGTTGTAATCAATTCCTAACGCCACCAAGAAAATAAATGCGAAGAGTGGGAATGAGGCATCCGCTCCCGCAAAACCAAATACATGCTCAAACACCAATTGACATACACCCAGCGTTGCCATAAATGAAAGCACTACAGTCAATAACAAAAGCGCAGCGGCCAAAATACTTCTCAATAACAAGCCCAAGATAATTCCAATAATTATGAGAACTACTGGAATTATTAATCGGTTGTCATGACGAGATGCAACATCGGTGTCATACTGGACTGCAGTACCACCACCAACCAAAATCCCCTTATCTACTGCATGAACAGCTTTTCTGATCTCAGGAATAGTATTTCTTGCCTCAACTGAATCAGGGGCAACCTTTAAAGTTGCATTTAACAATACCTGTCCATCTACAACTTTGATTGGAGGTGTTGGCTGGCCAGGAATCTTTTGCCCTGCCAACACAGGCTCAACAAATGAAACATTTGAAACTGACTTTAAGGCAGCAGTCGCCGCTGCAACATCACTTTCCTTAACAATAATTTCAACAGGTGAACCCTCACCACTTGGGAAGTGCTCACCAAGCCTTTCTAACCCAATGACAGAGTCAGTTCGAGAGGTGAAGGCTTCAGTGTTTGCCAAACCATCAGCTTTTAAAGTGAATGAGAATCCAGCGAAGATAGTTAACAACACTGCTGTTGAGATCCAGGTTCGCTTTGGATATCTCTCAACAATGCTGCCAATCTTTGCCCAAGTGCCACTTAACTGTTCATCAACATCATCAAATTTAGGAACCTTTGGCCAAAATATCCATCTGCCAAAGACAACCAACAGGGCAGGTAAAAATGTTAAAACAGTGATCATTGCCGATGCAATACCGATTGCTCCAACTGGGCCTAAACCTCGGTTACTTGAAAGATCACTAAGTAGTAGTACTAGTAAACCAGCGATAACTGTTGAGCCAGAGGCCAGAATTGGTTCAAAAACACCACGAAGTGCAATTCGCATTGCTTCATATCTAGATTCGTGATGGTGTAACTCTTCTCGATATCTAGCAATTAACAAAAGTGCATAATCAGTGGCTGCACCCAATACCAGCACAGAAAGAATTCCTTGCGACTGACCATTTAAATCTAGCCAGTCTGCCTTAGCGGCAAAGTAAACAACCGTGCCACCTAAAGCAAGGGCGGTTATCGCTGAAAAAAGTGGCAAAATCCAGAGCAATGGTGAGCGATAAACCAGAATTAGAATTATTGAAACCACAATTAATGTGGTTAAAAGTAGTGTGGTATCAATTGAACCAAATGCACTAAACAAATCGGCAAATATGCCACCGAAGCCAGTCACGTGAGTGGTAAGAGATTGTGCTTCAAAGTTTTCTTTCAAGTCTTCACGTAAGAATTCAACAATTAAACCAATGACTGGCTTTTCTTCGACACGTTCTTGCGCAATATCGGCGTTAAGAGGAATATTTACTAGAGCCGCTTTACCATCCTCTGACGGGAATGCTGCAATTGGGAGCCCAGGAACAAAATAGGTGCTTAAGGGTTTACCAGACTCCTTTAAAACTTTACTTCCTAGCGAATCCAAATAACTTTGAATTTGTGCAAGCTTGGCAGGGTTTGTTGACGGGTTAACATCTCCTAAAAACAGAAGAAGTGTTGGAATTTGATCATTTGAACTATCACTGAATTTAACTGATATTTTGCTTGCTAAGGTTGATTCGGCACTATCTGGCAAGAAAGCAGCATTATCATTTTCTTGGACAGTTGATAGCTTTCCAAAGGTAGGTCCAGCAATTGAAGTAATGCCCAACCAGGCAATAATTGCTACGATCGCAATCCAAAGTGGCTTTCTTCCTTTTATTGAAGTTTTACTCTTTGTTTTTGTTGCCATGGGTGGTTCAAGCCTTTCGAAAGAATCCGCTGTAGGGGTGAAATCTATCAGCGATGCCATTTTGATCACACCAGATAGGCATTTGTTAGGCAAACTTTCGCCAAAATTTACCCAGCCAATTAGGCTTAGCATGTGAATTCAGCCATAGCAGTTGATAACAAACTGGAGATTCAAGATCTAGGTTTGATCGAATATCAATCTGCTTGGAACTTGCAAAAACAGATTCAGCAAGAGGTAATTGAATTAAAAAGTAAAAATACCCTTTTGCTACTACAACATCCATCGGTTTACACGGCAGGCCGGCGAACAGAGTTTGCAGATCGGCCAATCGATGGCACATCTGTAGTTGATGTTGATCGAGGCGGAAAAATCACCTGGCATGGACCAGGTCAGATTGTTGGTTATCCAATATTGAGATTAAAAAACTCTACCGATGTAGTTGGATTTGTTAGAGAATTAGAGAGCTCTCTGATTGAGGTGTGTGAGTATTTTGGAATCAAAGCCCAGCGATACTGCGAGCGCAGCGGCGTTTGGATAAGAGATTCAAGTGGTGATCGAAAAATTGCTGCCATTGGATTGCGGGTAGCTAAAGGGGTAACTATGCACGGCTTTGCTTTAAATGTTAACCCAAATCTTTCAGCCTTCGAAAAGATAATCCCCTGTGGGATAGCAGGTGCCCAAGTAACCTCATTAGAGAAAGAGCTTGGTCGAGCAATTGAGATAAGTGAAGTTCAGCCGGTTCTAAAGCGCTACCTACTGCCGGTTTTAGAAAAGGTTTCACAATGAGCACAGCACCAAATGGTCGTAAGCTGCTTCGAATTGAGGCTAGAAACTCCCAAACACCAATTGAGCGAAAGCCGGAGTGGATTAAAACTCGCGCAAATATGGGACCGGAGTACACAAAGCTCCGTTCCCTAGTTGCTAAAGAGGGTTTGCATACTGTTTGCCAAGAGGCTGCGTGTCCAAACATTTTTGAGTGCTGGGAAGATCGGGAGGCCACATTTCTAATTGGTGGTGAGGCTTGCACTAGAAGGTGCGACTTTTGCAATATTGATACCGGAAAACCTTTGCCACTAGATAGAGATGAACCAAGAAGAGTTGCCGAATCAGTAAAGGCGATGAATCTAAAGTATGCAACTATTACCGGTGTTGCCCGTGATGATCTAGATGATGAGGGTGCTTGGCTGTATGCCGAGACTATCTCCCAGGTTCACCAATTAAACCCAGGTGTAGGTGTTGAGATGTTAGCCCCTGATTTTAGTGGCCATGCTCATTTACTAAATCAGGTATTTGAAACCAGACCTGAGGTATTTGCGCACAACTTAGAGACGGTGCCAAGAATTTTTAAGGAGATTAGACCGGCCTTTAGGTATGAGCGATCATTAGATGTAATTACCCAAGCTAGAGATTTTGGTCTGATTACCAAATCAAATTTAATCTTAGGAATGGGTGAGACCAGGCAAGAGATCACCCAAGCACTAGTTGATCTGCGTAGCGCTGGGTGTGATTTAATTACAATTACCCAGTACCTAAGGCCAACGGCTAAACACCATCCAGTGGTTCGATGGGTTAAGCCAAATGAGTTTGTGGAGTTGAGTAAAGAGGCGGAAGAAATAGGATTTCTTGGTGTTATGAGTGGTCCATTGGTACGTTCTAGCTATCGGGCAGGCCGACTGTATAACCAAGCAATGGCAGCTCGGGCAGTTAAGTAAGGGAGAGATATGTTCGGACGAAAGAAAAAGAAGGAAGCAGCTGCTGCTGGTAAATCGGATGCGCCAAAGAAGCAATCCCAATTAGCTGTAGTAAAGGATGCTTATCGCTTAGTTAAGAAGGACTCTCCACTTTCAATCCTTTGGTGTGCAGTAGTTTTCATTTTGGTTTTAACTTTCGGAATTATTATTGGTAACAATTTAGGACATCCAATTTATGCTGGCTTTTTAACCCTGCCAATCGCATTTCTTGCAGCATTTTTTCTCTTTACCCGCTACGCAAACTCAGCAGCCTTCTCATCAATTGAAGGTCAGGTCGGTGCTGGAGCTAGTGTTTTAATGTCTATTCGTCGAGGCTTTTTAACTACACCTGCGGTAAATGTTAACCGTGACCAGGATATGGTCCATCGAGTATCTGCCAAAGCGGGCATCATTTTAGTTGGCGAAGGTGGCCATGGGGTTAAGTCTTTGATGCAAGATGAAAGACGCAAGATGGAGAGATTTTTATCTGGCGTACCAGTAACAGAGGTTGTGGTTGGCAACGGGCCAGGCCAAGTTTCAATTAGAAAATTACAAAAACACTTAAAGAAATTGCCAAAGAAGTTAAGTACTGTTCAACTTCGAGAGATGAGAGCTAGATTAAAATCTGTTGGTGGCTTGAATTTGCCTATGCCAAAGGGGCCAATGCCAACAAATCTTAAGATGCCACGTCGATAAGGCTTAGTACCGCTCTCTTACCGTTTGGCTATTAGCAAAGTGATCATGTAGTGCTCTGCCATCTTTGGTAAAGACTGCAGGTAGAACTAAGCAAATAAGTACGGTTCGCAAAATTACTTTGGTGGGCCTTACCCGCCGTTGATCTGGATAGGTAACTACCTTAATTGCCATAATTCTCTGACCTGCTGATGCCTGAAAAGTGATGGTAAACAAACACACCTCAAGGAAAAAAATGATCAAAGTAGAGAAGGTGCTATCTGGAATCACCGAAGGGCTAAGTAGGGCTGCAATTAATCGACACATAGTCCAATCAATTACCAAGGCCAATAGCCGTCTGCCAAGGGAGGCATCTGGCAGCAAATTCGGGTTGTTTTCCCAACTCATGCGGGCAACCATAGCCCAACTCGGGTGAGCGAAACATAGATGTAACACGCACTTCACGGGTTTTTCATTAATTTCTACTAAGTTTTACCCATCTGAAGCGGAGCAAAGTTGCCCTTCTTTCAGCAAAATTTATCCAAGGAGAATAGATGTTTAAGAATTCCACAGAGATCTTCGATTACATCAAGAAAAATGATGTGAAGTTGATTGATGTCAGATTTATCGATCTACCAGGTATTCAGCATCACTTTAATGTGCCGGTGGAATCATTTGATGAGAGTGTATTTAAAGATGGCTTAATGTTTGATGGCTCATCAATCAGAGGGTTCCAATCAATTCATGAATCAGATATGAAGTTATTGCCAGTTCCATCATCGGCTTATCTAGATCCATTCCGCAAGGAAAAAACTTTAATCATTCTCTTCTCCGTACACAACCCAGATGACAACACCGCATACTCAAGAGATCCTCGTGGGATTGTTGCCAAGGCTGTGGAATTTATGCGCAGCACTGGCATTGCCGACACCGCATACTTTGCGCCAGAGGCGGAGTTTTATGTCTTTGATCGCATCAGATTTTTAACTGGCATGAATCAAGCTTTTCACCATATCGATTCATATGAGGGTGCTTGGAACACTGGCATTGAAGAGGATGCAGATGGCACACCAAATCGTGGCTATCGCACTCGAATCAAGGGTGGTTACTTCCCTGTTTCACCTACTGACCAATTCGCGGATCTTCGTGATGAGATGGTTATGAATCTTGGCAAAGTTGGTTTATTAGTTGAACGTGCCCACCATGAGGTAGGTACTGCCGGGCAGATGGAGATCAACTACCGATTCAGCGACATCTTGACTGCCGGCGATGAGTTAATGAAGTTTAAGTATGTTGTTAAAAACACCGCTTGGGCAGCAGGTAAAACTGCAACCTTTATGCCAAAACCATTGTTTGGCGATAACGGTAGCGGAATGCATGTTCACCAATCACTGTGGAAGGATGGCAAGCCATTGTTCTGGGGAGATGGGTATGCAAATCTTTCAGATACCGCTCGCTGGTATATCGGAGGGTTGCTAAAACACGCGCCAAGCTTGCTTGCCTTTACTAATCCAACAGTGAACTCATATAAGCGTTTAGTTCCAGGTTATGAAGCTCCAGTAAATCTTGTTTATTCAGCAAGAAATCGCTCTGCCTGTATTCGTATTCCGATTACTGGATCTAATCCAAAGGCTAAGCGAATTGAGTTCCGTTGCCCTGATCCATCGTCAAATCCATACTTAGCATTTGCTGCAATGTTGATGGCTGGAATAGATGGTATTCAAAACAAGATCGAACCACCAAAGCCAGTAGATAAAGATCTATATGAGCTAGAGGGCGATGAAGCAAAAGCTATCCCACAAGTACCTGGATCACTAGATGCTGTGCTTGATAATTTAGAGCGGGATAATGAGTTCTTAACTCGCGGCGGAGTCTTTACTAAAGATCTGATTGATACTTGGATTGACTTCAAGCGAAAGCAAGAGGTGGATTACGTTAGATTGCGTCCACATCCAGCTGAGTTTGAGCTTTACTACGATCTCTAAGAGTTTACATCTAATGCCCCGGCTAATCACCGGGGCATTAATTTTTAAATCCTACTTCTCCTGCGATAGGAATAAATTGCAAAAAACAATCCAGAAACAATAAAAAGTGCTGAGGCTAAGTAAATTGCTATTGGATAAGTACTTGGCTCCTCTTCAGCTACCCCCTCGGCAGTTTCAATGCCAATTCCATAGGTGAATGTGTACTCACCCTCTACTGGATGACCGTCGCCTGAAACCACTCGGTAGTAAACCAACACAGGACCTTGCACCTGATTTGGTGAGAGAGTCACAGTAATTGTGTTACCTACAAGAGTTTCATCATCTTGGCTAACCTGATCCCCTGCTGCGTTATTTACAACTAGGAAATTAGCCTTCTCTTCACCTAAATTTTGTAGTTGTTCATCAAACTCCAAGGTAATTTGATTTGGCCAGAGTTCAACCTCAGAGCCAGCTGCTGGGGTTTGCGTTAAGAGATTTGTATGTGCCTGAGCGGGTGCTAAACAGATCAAGATCAAAGATAAAGCGCAAATAAGGGTGGCTTTAAGATTCAAATCTCGCACTATCTCAGAGTAGCAACTCTTATTGAGGATTGATTGCAGATGCGAATGATTTGCAATAAGATATGGGCTGTGCATATCCCAGATGGCTTTATTGACCTACCAACCTCAGCTGCTTTTGCTGCCGCCTCAGCTATTGCTGTTGCAGGTGCGGTTAAGGGTGCTAGAAGGCAGTTAAGTGAGCAGAGCGCTCCCCTTGCCGGATTAACCGCGGTCTTTATCTTCGCAGTTCAGATGCTTAATTTTCCAGTAGCTGCTGGAACAAGTGGCCATCTAATTGGCGCAGCACTTGCGATGGTCTTAGTCGGTCCCTACGCAGCCACACTGGCGCTTGTCGTGGTCTTAATCATTCAGGCATTTTTATTTGCCGATGGTGGATTAACCGCACTTGGCTTAAGCATTTTCAATATGGCTGTGATTAGTGTCTGGGTAAGTTTTGCACTCTTTATGCTTTTGAAAAAGATCCTTCCAAAAACTAAATCTTGGCTGGTGGTAGCCACCTTTATCTCAGCACTTATCTCAGTGCCGGCGGCTGCGGTTGGATTTGTAATTCAATATGCGATTGGTGCAAATGCTACTTTTTCTGTTGGCGCGGTGCTAAATGCAATGGTTGGAACTCATATTCTAATTGGAATCGGTGAGGCAATCATTACCGCACTTACCGTTAGTGCCGTACTGGCAAGCAGATCAGACTTAGTTTTTGGTTGGGATAAGAAAAACACCACCCTTGAGATAAGGGCCTAATAAATGAAGATTTCAAATCGTAAATTCTATGGCTCAGCTTTATTAGTAAGCGCAATACTGGCAGGCGGTGCCTCTTTCTACGCATCCTCATCTCCTGATGGCTTAGAAAAAGTTGCTGAAGATGTGGGCTTTATTGAAACTGCAAAAGATCATACCTTTGGAGATTTCACCTTATCTGACTACGGAGTTTCAGGCTTAGAGAATGCTCGACTTTCTGTTGGCTTTGCAGGATTGATTGGCGTTCTTGTCACAGCACTTGTAGCTCTTGGATTGTTTATGTTAATTAGAAAGAAAGCACCGAGTAAAAATCAATAATTTAGCTAACAAAGAGAAGTCAGATCATCACCATGGCCATGATGTTGGTGAGCGGCTATACCTGCACCGGCATTCAATAGTTCACCAAATTCCAGCCCATATTAAAATTGTTGCTGGACTCCTTTTTATAATTGTGGCCGTCTCAACCGATATCTCAAATTGGCCAGCATTTGTTGGATTCTTTTTGATCATTATTTCAGTAACCCAAATCGCTAAACTGCCAATCACTACCGTTGCAAAAAGATCTCTAATTGAGATTCCCTTCATATTTTTTGCCCTTTTGATGCCATTTTTTGGCACTGGTGAGCGGTTTGAGATTGGATCGTTAAATTTATATCGAGATGGTTTGCTAGCGGGAGCTAGCATCGTTGCCAAAGGCACACTTGGTATTTTGGTAGCAATAAATCTCTCTGCCACCACTACTGCTCGAGAGATTTTGCGAGGTCTTGAGATTTTAAAAATGCCAACGCCGATGGTCCAAATTGCCTCCTTCATGCTTCGATATATAAATGTCGTAAATGATGAGATGCAACGAATGGCAGTTGCCAGATCAGCGAGGGGATTTGAAGCAACTAGAATGAAGCAGTGGCCGGTACTTGCAACTGCTGCTGGTGCTCTCTTCATTAGATCCTATGAAAGAGGTGAGCGGGTTCATCTAGCGATGATTTCCCGTGGCTACCTAGGAGATCTGCCAAAGGAAGAGAGAGTGCCAAATTATCCAATGCATTGGGTACTTGCACTTTCTATTCCAACTCTTGCCTTGGTAATTTCACTTCTTAGTAGATTGTTAGGGTAAATCAATGAGTGCAACTGAAAATTCCTTAGTTATTGAAGAGTTAGCTTTTGCCTACCCAGATGGCAACCAGGCCTTATATGGAGTAAATCTAAAAATAAAGCGTGGTGAGCGGGTTGCACTCCTTGGACCAAATGGAGCAGGTAAGACAACTTTAATCTTGCACTTAAATGGAATTTTATCCTCTGGCCATGGCAAAGTTTTTGTTGCTGGCAAATTGGTAGATAGCAGTGATAAAGCAGCGATAAAGCAAATTCGATCAAAGGTTGGAATTGTTTTTCAAGATCCAGATGATCAATTGTTTATGCCAACAGTTGGCCAAGATGTGGCATTTGGGCCTTACAACATGGGAATTAGAGATGCCGAATTAAACAAAGTGGTCGAGGATTCACTCTCCTTAGTTGGAATGCTTGAGTTCAAAGACCGTCCACCACATCACCTTTCTTTTGGTCAGCGAAGAAGAGTTGCAGTTGCCACAGTTTTAGCAATGAAGCCTGAGATTTTGGTTTTAGATGAACCGTCATCAAATCTTGATCCAGCAAGTAGGCGTGAGTTAGCAGATATTTTAAGATCGCTAGATGTCACAATGATCATGGTTACCCATGATCTGCCATATGCCAATGAGTTATGTGAGCGGGCTTTAATTCTTTCTGGCGGCGTAATTGCCGCAGATGGCAAAACCTCTGAACTACTTAAAGATAGTGCACTTCTAAAAAAGCATAGATTAGAGTTACCGGTTGGTTTTAGCCTCTAATCAACATATAGATCTTTAATAAAATCTTTTGTCCCAGGAACTACTGCGTACTTATCTAAATCCACAATTCCTTCACTTGCTAAGACTTCATCATCAATAAAGAAATTTCCAGAGCAATCCTTTCCTGCTCGATTCAAAATTATGTAAGCTGAATCGGAGATAATCTCAGAAGTTCGACAAAATGCGGTGTCCACTCCTGGAATCATCGCTAAAGCAGCGGTATCAATTGCAGTTCTTGGCCACAGCGCATTAACGCCAATGCCATCTCTCTTTAACTCATCTGCTAATCCCAATACACACATACTCATTCCATACTTAGCCATGGTGTAAGCCAGATGAGGCTTAAACCATTTTCCCTGCATCGATAGGGGTGGTGAGAGCATCAAGATATGTGGGTTTCTACCCTCTTGGGCGCTCTTTTTTAAATACGGCAAACCCGCCTGTGAGGTTAAAAAGGTGCCGCGGGTATTTACCCCCATCATTAAATCAAATCTTTTCGCCGGAGTATTTTCAGTATTGGTTAGATTAATCGCTGAAGCGTTATTAATTAAAATATCAATTCCACCAAATTCATTTGCTGCCTTCTCAACTGCTTGAGCTATTTGATTTTCATCTCGGATATCACATTGAATTGCCAAGGCCTTTCCCCCGGCTGCTTC
>JACCEB010132102.1_pt1 | contig 17473 bp, 14 predicted proteins | sample 7454761 | NCBI WGS metagenome assembly JACCEB01 (sample SAMN15323454, study PRJNA562643) | freshwater metagenome | isolation source: river surface water | place: USA:Blue River Watershed | collected 2017-08-18 | reverse complement strand
CGCGATCCACCAGCGGCGCGTGAACCGGCTCGACAGCGATGCCAAGGGCCGGCTGGCCGACAGCCTGATCAATGCCGATACCGTGCGCACCTTCACCAATGAGACGCTGGAAGTGCAGCGCTTCGACGGCATCATGGCGCACTGGGGTTCGGCCGCCTATGACAACCAGTGGGCACTGTTTCGTCTGCACATCGGACAGAGCGCCGTGATCGCGCTGGGGGTGGCGTCGGTGATGCTGCTGGCCGGCACCGATGTGCTGACGCGCCGCATGACGGTCGGTGACCTGGTGCTGATCAATGCCTTCATGCTGCAGATCTGCCTGCCGCTCAACGCGCTGGGCTTTGTGTATCGCGAGGCACGCGATGCGATGATCAATATCGAGAAGACCATCGACCTGCTGCGCGAACGGCCGGAATTCGATCCCGGCGCAGCGCTGCCGGACCTGCAACTGGCGGTGGCCCGGGTCGAGTTTCGTCATGTGGGATTTCGCTATGAACCGGACCGGCCGGTGCTGTCCGATGTGTCGTTCCAGATACCGCCCGGGACGACGGTGGCCGTGGTCGGCGGCAGCGGCTCCGGCAAGTCGACGCTGGCGCGCCTGCTGCTGCGCTTCTACGACCCGGCCGAAGGCCAGGTGCTGGTCGACGGACAGGATCTGCGCTCGGTCAATGTGCGCAGCCTGCGCCATGCGATCGGCGTCGTGCCGCAGGACACCAGCTTGTTCAACGACACGATCGCCTACAACATCGGCTACGGTCGTCCACAGGCCAGCCGCGACGACATCATCAATGCGGCGCGCGCCGCGCATGTGCATGACTTCATCGCCTCGTTGCCCGACGCGTATGACACCGAGGTCGGCGAGCGCGGCATGAAACTGTCCGGTGGCGAGCGGCAGCGCATCGCCATCGCGCGCGCGATCCTGAAGAATCCGCCCATCCTGATTTTCGACGAAGCCACATCGGCGCTCGACTCGCAATCCGAACGCGCGATTCAATCCGAACTGGAACGCCTGTCGCATAACCGCTCGGTACTGGTCATAGCACACCGCCTGTCAACGGTGATTTCGGCACACAACATCGTCGTGCTGGAACGCGGCCATATCGTCGAGCAAGGCAATCATATGCAACTGCTGGAGCGCAATGGTGTCTATGCGGCCCTGTGGCGCCTGCAGCTTGAAGACCGGGTGGCCGCCTGAGTGTTGGTGTTTGAATCCTGGCGCTTGAAACTTGGCCCTCGCTTGTCACGTCTTGAAAAATCCGACACTTTCGGTATCGACACCCGCGCTCGACCGGCAACGCAACGGGCTTCAGGAATAGGTGTAATACACCAGCCTGACCAGCGATGAATCGAAGTACAGCGCCTGCCACGGAATCACCACATTGGCCTTGCCATGCTGGGGGGCGACGACGACATAGCGCAATTGACGACTGCGCACATCGACCAATACCGAACGCACGCGGCCCATTGCCTGTCCGGTGGCGGTGACGACCGGACAGGAGCGCAGCAACTCGGTCGCCGACGACTGGCCGGCGCTCATGCAGGCAAAACGCCGGCGATTTCCCTTGCCGGCGGCTGGCCCTCCCTCGAATGTCTTCAGCATGACGACGCGCTCTCAACGCGGGACGATATCGTGCACATTCAGACCATCGCCGCGCCGCCGGAGTTCAGTGGCCGGCGAGCGCAATGCGCAGGCTTTCCTGCTGACCTGCAGGCGGGCTGCCACGGTGTGCTTACTGACACGCCCCGGCCCCGCCCCTGCCCTGCCTGTTGCCGCTCAGCTTCGCCCGAGGTCGGCGCGTGCCGCAGCCGCTGCGTCGGTCTCGCCCGATTCGCCCCAGGTGGTGCGACGCGCACCCATCGCACCGAGTGCGCCGCCGCCCAGGCTCAACAGCAGCGACAGCGCGACGGCACCGAACACAGTCCATGCCGCGGTGCTGGCGCCCTCGATGGCGCGGTCAGCGGCCGCACGTCCCGCCGGCGACGCCTGTTCGGGCGAGCCCGACAGGATCAGCGCCTGGTCGACCACGGTTGACGCGCGGTCGCGCTGCACGCCCATCGTGCTGCTCATGTAGTCGATCGCCTGGTCGCGCCGTCCGGCGGCGATATGGCCTTGCAGGGTGCGCATGTTGTCGGGGCTGATGGTGGTACCGAGCTGTCGGTTCAGCATGGCGGTGACACCGCCCGCGCCGCCACCGACGCCCTGCGCCACCGAGGTCGCACCCTGAGTGATGCCGGAGAACAGCCCCGACAGCAGCGAGCCGCCCGCCGAGGTGGCCAGCACGACGAACAGCAAGGTCGTCACCGCCCACGACACGGCGCCATGCAAGACGCCGTCGGTCTTGCGCTTGAGCCCTGACATGCGGCCTGCAACGTAGGCGCCAATCAAGGCCGAGATCAGCATCGAGATGCCGGCCCAGACCAGCGCACCCATGCCGGGCGCTTCGCCGGCCTGCACACTGGTCATGCTCAGGCCGCTGGCAATGCCCAGCAACGTCAGCACCAGCTGCACAGAGATGCCGACCGCAACGCCGGCCAGCACGGCGCTCCACCGTATCGATGAGAACAAGGGCCGGCGCATGATGTTTTCCTGCGTGATCAGGGTGCCGCCCGAATACGTGGCGCCCGTGTCGAGATGAATCGTGGCCATCGGCAATTCTCCTTGCTTGTTGGGGTCAGATCCTTGGAGTCCGCTACGCGCGAAAGCTCCCGCCGTTTTGGCCCGGATCAAACCTCATCGGCAACCATCACAACGGTGACAGCACGCCATTGGTAATCGTCACGCGATCTCCCTGCTTCACGGTCGGCGCCGCTTCCTGCGCGAACGATTGCGTGGTGCCGTCATCCATCTTGATCGTCACCTTGTAGATTGGGTCATTGCTGCTGCGGCTGCGCTCGACCTGGTGCCCGACGTAGGCGCCACCGGCCGCGCCGGCGACCGTCGCCACCGTCTTGCCGGTACCGCCGCCGACCTGGTTGCCGACGATGCCGCCCACCGCGGCGCCGGCCAGCGTGCCCAGCCCCAGGCCCTGTCGACGCGGCACGACATCCACCGATTGAATGGTGCCGGTGCCATTGACGTTCGTTGCAATCGGCTTCACCTGTTCGGATGAGCCGCCGAGGTTCATGTTTTCGCATCCACTGATGCCGACGCCTGTGCCGAGCGCTGCCGCCAGCGCCAGCGCCGGGGCCGTCCATGTTTTCATCGTCATGCTGTTCTCCTGCAAAGCCCCGCGCGGGGGAATCGGTTCCAATGAATCTTGTCGAGGGGAGCCGTCGAAGGGAAGCCGCCGCAGGCAAGGCGTCCGATGGAAGACGCTGCTCGCCGGCATCCCCAGTTCACGCTGCCACAGCCAGTGGTAGCAGCAAACATGCCACGCAGGAGACAGGATGGAACACCCGGCAATTTCCCTCGCAGGACAAGCAGCGCTGGTGACCGGCGGTGCCAGCGGCCTCGGTGCTGCATTGTGCAAACGGCTGGCCGCGCGCGGCGCGCGCGTGATGCTGGCCGACCTGAAGGCACCGAAGGCCGAAGCGATCGCGCGCGAGCTGGCCGCCGATGGCGTGCAGGCCGAGGCCGTGGGCTGCGACGTGGGCGACACGGCCCAGGCCGAACATGCGGTGATGCACACCATCGACCGCTACGGCCGGCTCGATGTACTGATCAACAATGCCGGCACCGATATCACTTGCAGCCTCGACGAGCTCGAGGTGCCGCAATGGGAGCGTGTACTGCGCACCAACCTGCACGGTCCCTTCGTGCTGGCGCGCGCGGCGGCGCGCTACATGATGGGACGCGGCCATGGCCAGATCGTGAACATCACGTCCACCGCAGCCAAGCGCGCATGGCCGAATGCCGCGGCTTATCACGCCAGCAAGACCGGCCTGCTGGCACTGTCGCATGCGCTGCATGCGGAGCTGCGTCCGGCCGGCATCAAGGTGACAGCGGTGGTAGCCGGCGGTATGGCCACGCCCTTCCTGCTGGAGCGCTTCCCGAACATCGACCGCAGTTCTCTGCAGGATCCTGAAAGCGTGGCGATGGCGATCTGCGACATCTTGCAACTGCCGCCGGGCACCGTCGTGCCCGAGATCACGATCCTGCCGATGCGCGAAACCTCGTGGCCCTGAGAGGCGTGCCCTGCAGACCGGCCGTCTTCCTCGACAAGGACGGCACACTGGTGGACGACCTGCCGTACAACGCCAACCCGGCGCGCATCACGCTGTGCAAGGGCGCCGGCGAAGCCTTGCAGGCGTTGGCAGAGCGGGGCTATGCGCTGATCGTGGTGAGCAACCAGCAAGGCATCGCGCGCGGCTGGCTGTCCGATCGCGACCTGTGCCGCGCGCGTGAACGCATCGCCGAACTGCTGGCCGTACATGACGTCAGGCTCGATGGCTTTTACTGGTGCCCGCACTGGCCCTGGAGCTGCAGGGGACGACTGGCCTTTGCCTGTTCCTGTCGCAAACCGGCGCCGGGCATGCTGTTGCGCGCAGCGACCGAGCATGGACTGGCGCTCGCGGCGAGCTGGATGGTGGGCGACATTCTCGACGACATCGAAGCCGGCCGCCGCGCAGGCTGCCGCACCGTGCTGATCGACAATGGCAATGAAACCGAATGGCGCTGCAGCCCGCTGCGACGGCCGCACCGGCTGGCGCCCGATATGGTGCGCGCAGCGCAGATGATCATGACCATCGACTGTCCGCCGCGGTCGCCGGTTATCGCTGCGTGAAGCTGCTGGCGCTGCGGCTCGATGCCGCCGGCGATGTGCTGATGTGTACGCCCGCCCTGCATGCGCTGGCCAGCCATGGTCATCGCGTGAGCCTGCTGACGTCGGCATCCGGCGCGCTCGCCGGCAATTGCGTGGAGGCGATCGAGAGCGTCGATGGCAAGCGCGCGATACTGCGCTTCGATGCGCCATGGATGAAAGCCAGCTCACCCGTTGCGCCGCGAGCTGTCGCGGAGATGGCCGCCGTGTTGAAGGCGCACAGCTTCGACGGCGCGGTGATCTTCACCAGCCACACGCAAAGCCCGCTGCCGGCAGCGCTGTTGTGCCAGATGGCCGGCATCCCGCTGCGACTGGCGCACTGCCGCGAGAATCCGTACCAGTTGCTGACGCACTGGGTGCGCGACCCCGAGCCAGCGCTGTTCCGGCATGAGGTTCAGCGCCAGCTGGATCTGGTGGCAACGCTGGGCTGCCACACCGGCGAACGGCACCTGAGGCTGCAGGTGAGCGACAAGGACCATGCACAAGCCGTCGAATTGCTGCGCAAGGCCGGACTGACCGAGGACCAGCCTTTCATCCTGCTGCACCCAGGCGCCAGCGCGCCGTCGCGCCGCTATCCCGCGCGGCACTGGCATGCGCTGGTGCCGCTGCTGTCAACGCAGCTTGGATGGCCGCTCGTGATCGCCGGTGGCGCCAATGAACAGGCGCTGGTGACTGCGCTATGCACCGCCGCCCCCCGCTGCATCAATGTCGCCGGCAAGACCAGCTTCGGCGTACTGGCCGCCCTGGTCGCCAGGGCTCGCGTGCTGGTCGCCTGCAACAGCGCGCCGGCGCACATCGCCGCGGCCATGCACACGCCCGTGGTCGACCTCTACGCGCTGACCAACCTGCAGCACATGCCGTGGCTGGTCGAATGTCGCGTGCTTTTCCAGCCCGTACCTTGTGCCGGCTGCCTGCAAAGCACCTGTCCTCTGCCGCATCATGCCTGCCTGGAACAGGTCAGTCCCGAACGCGTGCTGCAAGCTGTGCAGGAATTACTCGCGGGTCGGTAAAAATTACCGGTGCCCTGCATGCGCTTGCGGCTGCGATGCATGACGGCAGCCGCGGCGTTGGTCAATGCAGCGCACCAGGGCCGAACGCACCGACGTCGCGTCGTATCACGAAGAAAAAAGTGACAAACAAAAACCAGCAGTCCAACGCACCGAGAACCATGATCTCGAAAAAAGGCGTCGATGTCGCCGAATGATTCGGCCACATCGACGCCCGCAGGCAGGGTCACGCCCGTCGAAAAATCAGTCTTTCGTCATTGCCTTCTCATTGCCTTCTCATTGCCTTCTCATTGCCAGTATGGCGGCTGGTTGTAATACGCATATACCTTCGACGCCCAGGAGGCATCGGCCATCGCCGGCCAATGGTCCTTGTCGAAGCCGGGGGCGTTCTGCAGCCTGTCCTTGGGCACGTCGAGCACGAAGCACTTGCGGTCGGCATCGAGCGTCAGCGCTCCCCACGGAATGGCAAAAAGCTTGTCGCCCATGCCGAGGATGCCGCCGAAGGACAGCACCGCATAGGCGACCTTGCCGCTGCTGACATCGAGCATGATGTCCTCGATGCTGCCCAGCTTCTCGCCCTGGTGGTTGATCACGTCGTCGCCTTGCAGGGTTTCGGCAGCCATCACGTCCGGCCCCGGCCCGGTGTGGTCATCGGGCTGGCGTTGCACGATGCGCGCCCCCTGCTGTTGCTGGCTTCCCTGCGGCGGATTGGTAGTTGGGCTCATGCTGTCTCCTTGGTCGTCAAGAAATTCACACGCCTGCGCTGGCGCACCGGCTTGTCGCTATTGGACTGCGGCGGCATGCCTTAATTCAGCAAGCCGATGCCGGCGGCCGCACCGCCCATGCCTGCCGCAACGCCGCCCGTTGCCGCGACCGGTACCGTATCGGCCGGACCGAACTTGCCGAGCGCCAGCGCGCGGTCCTGGTTGCCGTATTCCTCGAGCCGGTTGTACAGCGTCTTCAGGCTGATGCCCAGCAGGTCGGCAGCGCGCTTCTTGACGCCGCCGCACAAGTCCAGCGTCGCGAAGATCAGGCGCCGGTCGACATCGGCCAGCGAGGTGCCCACAGGGATGGCCAGTGTCAACGCCGTCGCCGTGCACTGGGCCGGCCCCGGCTCCAGCGCGTGCGCATCGATCTGCTGGTCGGACAGGATGTAGGCGCGCTGCATGAAGTTGCGCAGCTCGCGCACATTGCCCGGCCAGTGATAGCTGCCCAGCACCGACAGGGCGCGCGCCGACAGCGTCTTGACGGTGTCGTGCGCGCGATTGAATTCGTCGAGGAAGTGCTGCGCGAGGATGCCGATGTCGGTGCCGCGCTCGCGCAGCGCCGGTATCTTCAGCGGAAACACATTGAGCCGGTGGTACAGGTCCAGCCTCAACTTGCCGGCCGCAATCGCGCCTTCCGGATCGCGGTTGGTGGCGGCGACGATGCGCACGTCGGTATGCAATTCCTGGTTGCTGCCTATGCGCATGAAGCTGCCAGTCTCCAGAACTCGCAACAGCTTCACTTGCAGCTCGATCGGCATCTCGACGACTTCGTCGAGGAACAGCGTGCCGCCCGATGCGCGCTCGAAATAGCCTTTGTGCTGGCGATCAGCGCCGGTAAAGCTACCCTTCTCATGGCCGAAAATTTCGCTCTCGATCAGTTGCGGCGAGATCGCGCCGCAGTTCACCGGCAGGAAGGGCTGGCGCTGCCGCGCGCTCTGCGCATGGATGTTCTGCGCAACCAGTTCCTTGCCGGTGCCACTCTCGCCCAGCAGCAGCACGCTCGCTTCGGTCGGCGCGACTCGGCTGATGTGTTCGCGCAGCACGCGCATGGCCTCCGACTCGCCGAGCAGCGGCGCCGGCTGGAAGCTGGCGGCCGTGCGCGGCGCATCGCTGCGACCTGCGCTGCGCGAGGCGAGCAATTGCCGCAGATGGCGCAAGTCTGGCGGACGCTCGAGGTAATCGGCAGCGCCGCTGCGAAACGCTGCCACGGCGGCGGCCAGCGTCGCCTGCCCGCTGAGCAGCACGATCGCGGTCCGGGCCTCGCTGCCGCCGTCGGCTTCCTCCAGCAAGGCCATGCCGCTGCCATCGGGCAGGCGATCGGCCACGATCACCCAGTCGGGCACCTGCAGCGACAGCTGCAACTGGCCCTGCCGCAAGCTGGACACCAACTGGCAGCGATGGCCTTCCGATATCAGCGCATCGCGCAAGGCGGGCGCGCCGGCATCGTCATCGACAATCAGCACATGAGACATGGATGCTCACAAGTGATGCGCAAGCGGCAGACCCCTGCTCTGCCGGCCGGTACCGGAAGCTGCGGTCGGCGCGTGGGCGGTCGCGCGACGCGATCGGTCAGCGCGATGGCGATTGTTCTCCCTGAGATTCGCTGCCGGTCGAGCCCTGGCGCTCGCTACGCGGTGACGACTTGCTCCCTCCTGATTGCGAGGTGCCACCGCTGCTGGCACCGGACGAGGAACCGGCATCTTCGCCACTGCGCTGGCAAGCGGCCAATGTCGATGCCACGAACATGGGTATGGCGAGCAATGCGATCCAGCGCTGGTGAGGCCTGTTCATCATGGTTGGGTCCTTTTCGATAGGTAGGGTCATGCCGATACGTGCTGCAGGAGCGCCGCTTGCCTCAGGCCGCTTCATTGGGCCGCGCCCGACGAGCTGCTACCGCTGGTCGCGCTGCCACCGGTGCTGCTGCCCATGGGCGTGCCACTCTCGCTGCCCGAGGTCCCGCCCGACAGGCCCGACGTGCCTGAAGTACCTGACGTTCCCGATGTCCCGGAGGTACCCGAGGGGCTGCCCGGGCTCATCGCACCGTTTGGCGTACCACCCGTACCGCTCATGCCACTGCTACTGCCCGTGCCACTGGTACCGCTGCTGCTACCCGACATGCCCGAAGTACCTGATGTTCCCGACGTTCCGCTCTTCTCGCCCGACTTCTCGCTGCTCGTCCCCGGTGTCGTACCTGGTTCGGCGCCCGGTGTCGTGGTGCCGGCTCCCGAGGTGCCGCCGGCGCCCGGCGCAGGTGTCGTCGATTCTGACGGAGGCGGCGTCGTGGCCGGTGCCGACTGGCTGGGCGTCGTCGTGCTGGTGCCGCCGCTGGTGCCAGGCGCTGCCTTGTCTTCACCAACGCCGCCGCCACCGCGATTGCAGGCTGCGACACTGATCGTCAGCAGGCCCAGGCATATCAGGGTCTTCGTCACTTGCAGTTTTGGATTCATCACCATTCCTTTCAACTAACGATGGAGTCGTAGCTTCAGTCTTGACTGAGGCATGCTGCATAAGTTTCAACACCGGTGTGCTGGCTGTGAGCGGCAGCAAACACGCGCTCAACTTGCAGCAACCTGGCACGGGAGAATTTTTTTCATCATCTGCATCGCCTTTGAGCCAAGGCAGGGTGTGGCGCCGCCGCTGGTACAGATTGTTCTGTTTGTGTTCTGTTTATGTTCTGAATTGGTCGCGCGCGTTTGCGCCGCGTCCTTTCGATGACCGAGGACCGACATCGCCATGACCACTGACCGATCGCTCAAGCGCTTCGGGCTGCTGTATGGCAGTTCGGCCGCGATGATCGCGATGTACCGACAACTCGAACGCGTGGCCGGCACCGACGCGACCGTGCTGCTCGAAGGCGAAAGCGGCACTGGCAAGGAGCTGGTCGCGCGCACCGTGCACCAGCAGAGCCGGCGCGCGGACCAGCACTTCGTGGCCGTGAACTGCGGCGCGATACCGGCGCATCTGATCGAAGCGGCGCTGTTCGGGCACGAGAAAGGCAGCTTTACCGGCGCATTGAAGCGCCAGAGTGGCTATTTCGAACATGCATCGGGGGGCACCTTGTTCCTCGACGAGATCACCGAGATGCCCTGCGATATGCAGGTGAAGCTATTGCGGGTGCTGGAGAGCGGCAGCTTCCTGCGCGTGGGCGGCAGCGAACTCGTGCAGGTGGATGTGCGCCTGGTGGCGGCTACCAATCGCTCGCTACAGGCCGCCGTACAGCAGGGCAGCCTGAGACAAGACCTGATGTACCGGCTGGCGGTCTTCCCCATCCGCGTGCCGCCGCTGCGCGAGCGCGGCAATGACATCGAAAAGCTGGCGCAATTGTTCCTCGACCAGCTCAATGACGAGGCGCGCACCAGCAAGTCTTTCTCGCGCATCGCGCTGGACCGCTTGCGCAGCCATCCGTGGCCGGGCAATGTGCGCGAATTGAAGAACCGGGTGCACCGCGCCTACATCATGTCGGCTGGCGTGGTGGATATCGAAGAACCCTTGCAGATCGCTACGCGCACCACGGCCGGCAAAGGCGTGCTGAACTTCCCGGTCGGCATGGCACTGGCCGATGCGCAGCGCGAAATCATCCTCGCGACACTGCATCACTTCAGCGGCAACAAGAAGCTGGCCGCCGAAACCCTGGGCATCAGCCTGAAGACGCTGTACAACCGCTTGAAGGCCTACTAGCCTCGCCTTCGCTATCGCCGATAGCGAAGGCGAGGCGTCAGCACGGCCGCGGCGCCCGGCTGGTGGTCCTGCTGCTACGGGGGGAGGAAGTCGGGTTCGCTCATGATCGGCGCACGGCGTGTTTCGCGCGGGATCATTGGCAGCATCCGTGCCATCGCACGGAAGGCGAGATCAGGCAGCCAGCGGCAATGCCTGCGCGGCGCGCAGCAACAGTCCCGGGTCGCTGTTGGCCAGCAGCTTCGAATCCGACAGCGTCTGCCGGAACTGACGCGCGCCGCGCAGCCCGGTCATCAGGCCGAGCATATGACGCACGATGGAATTCAGGCGCGGGCCGCCGGCAGCCAGCTCTCGCTCGATGTAAGGCAGCATAGCCTCGACGACCTCGATGCGGGTCTTCGCTGACGGCTCGTCACCATAGTAACGCTCGTCGAAGGCCGCCATCAGCCAGGGATTGTGATAGGCCTCGCGGCCGACCATCACGCCGTCGACATGCTCCAGTTGCGCATCGATCTCGTCATACGACTTGATGCCGCCGTTGATGATGATTTCCAGTTCAGGGAAATCCTTTTTCAGCTGGTACACGTAGTCATATTTCAGCGGCGGTATCTCGCGGTTTTCCTTTGGCGACAAGCCTTTCAGGATCGCATTGCGTGCATGGACGATGAAGGTCTTGCAGCCGGCATCGGCAACGATGCCGATGAAGTCACGCACGAAGTCGTAGGATTCGACCGCATCGATGCCGATCCGGTGCTTGACGGTGACGTCGATGTCAACCACGTCGCGCATCGCCTTCACGCCGTCGGCGACCAGTGTCGGCTCCAGCATCAGGCAGGCGCCGAAAGCGCCGCGCTGCACGCGCTCCGACGGACAGCCGCAGTTCAGGTTGATCTCGTCATAGCCCCATTGCTGGCCGAGCTTGGCGCAGGTCGCCAGCTCGTCCGTCTCGCTGCCGCCGAGTTGCAGCGCCACCGGGTGTTCCTGTTCGCTGAAATTCAGGAAGCGCTGCTGGTCACCATGGATCAGCGAACCCGTGGTGACCATCTCGGTGTAAAGCCAAGTGTGGCGGGTGATCAGCCGATGGAAATAGCGGCAGTGGCGGTCGGTCCAGTCCATCATGGGTGCGACGGACAGGCGGCGCGGCGGGAGGGTTGTCTTCTTGGTCACGGCTTGGAATGCTGGTCAGTGCGGATGTGTCAGGCGGCATTGTACCGGCTTGGCGACTGTCCTACTGCCTGCGCTGCCCGGTTGCACCGGGTCGAAAAGGTGGCGCCTGCCGGCGCCACCCCTGGCCGTCGAGCCCCGATCAGTTGGGGCCGCGGATTACTGCTTTTGCGACGACGATGCGCTCGTGCTGGTGGAGGACGAGGCGATCATGCTGGCGTTCATTGCAGTCGTCGTCGGAGCCGCATTGGCGTCAAAGCCTGCCTTGCGACGATTCGACGCGCCGTTGCGCGCCAGCGCTGCACCTATCCTGCCCGCCTGCGCCTCATTCGGCACATCCGTGCCGAGGCCAAGCTTGTCGAGGCTGCCGCTCTTTTCCGCCGCCACGACGAGAAGATCGATATCGGTCGAGGACAGGTCGCTGCCTTCCAGCTCAAGCGCGACGAGGCCCTGGTGCTTGGCGAGCGACTGGCAGAAGTAGCCGAAGTCGCTCCGCCACTCGGCCGAAGCGGACTCGGGATAGAGCGAAAGCCGCGGCCCGCAGCTGCATGCGAGCGTGCGCAGCGTTCCGACCTTTTCGACGACATAGGCCACCACATCCATGGGCAGGTTGCCGGCTGCGGTCGGGTGGATGACGAGCGTTTCCAGCTGCTTGCAGGTAGCCAGCGCAAACAGCACGCTGCTCCAGCCCGGCACGAGCATGCAGGCACCTTGCAGGGAGAAGGTCTTCAGGCTGCCATGGTTCTCCAGCCCGCTGGCAAACTCCTTCGCGGCGGCGTCGCTGATGAAGCTGTTTTCGAGATGCAGCGCCTCGAGCATGCACTCCGGCCGGGACAGGAACGCGGACAGGGACTTGTAGTCGTCGTTCTTCAGCGTGCAGGCGCTAAGGTCGAGCGACTTCACGCACAGGGCGGAGTCCAGCAAAGTCTGCAGCAGCTCGCCGGGGGCGACCCACGCGCTGTTTTTCTCGCGCTCCAGTTTTTCGAAGTTGCAGCTCAGCTTGAGCGCATGTACCGGCGTGCCATCTTTCAGCACCGGCCCGTCCTTGAGGTAGGCAGAAAGCGCGCTTAGCTGCGCACGCGTCTCGATCGTGATGACCAGCGAGCCCTTCCCCTGCTCTGCCAGCTGCGCGCATTTCACCGTGGACGGTATCTGGTACAGGTTGCGGGTGACAGACTCGGTACGGACCAGCTTTTGCTGTTCCGCATGCTTGCGCGCGAGTTGCGGCACGCTGCGCGGAAGGACCTGTGTGGTCTGCGTTGCAGCAGCATTGGCAAAGGCAACGACCGCTGCAACTTCCGTCGCTGGCTTGCTCGCCATGACAGGCTGTGGCTGGCCAGTGGGTACAGCAACAGGCGTAACCTGAGGTGCGTCAGTCCCGGCAAGGGGTGTTGCCTGTGGCGTGACTGCCGGACGTACCGCATCAGAAATATATGGCTGGGTCATGGCATTTGCTCCGTTATTGAAATGACGAGGGGCTTGTGTAGCCATGCCTTGCCGGATGTTCCTTGTCTCTCACGCGCTCAGCGCTTGCGCGGCCCCGGCCGGACCGGGAAAGCCGGCCTCCAGTCCCTGACGCATCGTGAGCAGCGTGCGCGCATCCATCTGTCCGGCGATCTCGTCACTGAGCTCGCGCGGCCAGATGCCGCCGACAATGAATCCGCTGGAAGCAGGCACCAGCAGGTCAAGCGCCGCCGCCGCAGGCGCGCCGTGGGCGGCATGGTTGGCGAGCGCATTGCGGGCAACGATGGCGGCGATCCTGTCGGACTGCTCGCGAGTCAGGATGTTTGCGCCGAGCCGAAAATCTTCGATGGCGGGATGCGCGTCCAGCGCGAGGATCAGATGGTCGAGGCAGGCGGCGGTGAAGCGGTAGCACGACAGGTCGAGCACGAACAGGCTGTCATTCTTTTTAAGCGCCTCGCAGAACTGGAGGAATTCCTCATTCCAGTCCTCTTCGGGCACGGTCGGTCCCGCTTCGCCATTGACGGAGGAAGTAACGACGAGTTCGCGCAGTTGCCTGTTATCGCGGAGGATGGAACGCAGCGAATACAGGGGCACGGCACCCGGACGCGCCGATTCCAGCACCAGCGTCTCGAAGCGCCTGCCCTCCATCGGCGCACCGATGCAGGGCCAACCTGCCGACAGCGCCGTGGTGAGGTAAGTCCAGCCAGTGGGCATCAGCGTGGCCGCCCGCAGGGACAAGGTCTTCAGGCTGTCATTGCCACGGATGGCATGCGCCAGTTCCTTGGCCGCCTCATCATAAATCGTGCAAGCCGGCAGGTGCAGTGTCTCCAGCTTGCACTGTGCGGAAGCAAGCAGGCGAGCCAGCCACTGGAAGTCCTTTTGCGTCAGCTTGTATCCACTGAGGTCAACGTGCACAGCCGACCGATTCGAATCCCCTGCAAGATGTGGGGCGCCCTGTACGAGTGGCCCCGCGCGGGCGATGGGATTGTCCATCGGGTGGACCAGATCGACGAGGCGCGGCTCCGAACCGGGCAGCTGCGGCGTTGACGCTGGCGCCTGCAATGGCGACAGACCCTGTACACGCTCCAGGTTTGCGCCACTGCCTGTCCCGCAATTTTTGCTGGACATCGTGGGAACGACCACGGCAAGCGGGGTATTCCCCGATGCCTGACTCGGACCGCTCGGTGCGCGCGATAGAGTCGATGCATTCAGTGCAGAGATACCCGTCGCCGGAGTCGGCTGCAGAGAACCAGAAGAGACAGGTTGGGACATGCATATTTCTCCTTAAGGGTAATGACAGGCGAGCGCCTCACTCGCCGCGCTCTTCCGGTACCGGTGCATCCGTCTTGTTCCATACACCGGCCAGCTGACCTTCAGCCAACTCAAAAAACAACAAGGCAGCCGAAGATGCCATGCCCATGCAGGCATCGACGGCGCGCGTTACTGCCTGGATGATTTGACGCGCTGACCCTTTGCCTGCTTGCCGGATGCGATGCGCGCACCGCCTGACTTCTTTATGGCTTCCAGCGTCTCTGCATCCATCATCATCGCAAGCAGTTGGCTGAGCTCGTGTGGCCAGACAGCGCAGGTGGCGAGCAAAGCCGGGACCAGCCTGTCCAGCGCCTTCGCGGCCTGCCACTCTGCCACCTGCCGTTGGACCTGGTTGTTTGCTTCGTTCTGTTCGAGGCAGCGCTTGATCAACGCTTGCTGCGCGCAAGTCAGCGCGATCCGCCCGAGCTCCAGCCGCTCCAGATGGGCGTTGCGCTGCAGGGCCGCCAGCAAGACCCCGATATTGGCTTGCGTCAGGTCGTAGCCCGACAAGTCCAGCAAGCGCAACGCCGTGTCCTTGCCAAGCCGCTCGCAAAACTCGGCAAACGCCCCATCCCAGTGCCTGCGGTCCCACAAGTCCAGCCACACCGGGGACGGTTTCGATAACACCAACTGTACGCGGCTGCCGCTGGCCAGCACGCTTTCCAGTTGCGATGGCCAGATCATGCAGTCGCGGTTGTACTCCAGCTGCAGCACGATGATGGACGGAGTCCTGGCAACGGCATCGATGATCTTTGCCATCGCCGTAGTCGACACGCGCGAAAACACGCCGCCCAAGGAAAATTCGCGCAGGCTGCTATTGGAACGCAGAGCTTTCGCCAGATGCCCGGCACATTGGTCATCAATCTCGTGGTCGATCAGGGCCAGCGCTTCCAGCTTGCAGCCCTCCTCCATCAGGAAAGCGCCCAGCATGCGAAAGTTGTCTTCCGACAAGCGGCACTCCTCGAAGACAAGCTTTCTGATGCCGCGACAGGCTTGCAGCAGGCGCTTGAAGAGCTGCCCATCCAGCACCTCGCGATTGTCATACTCGGGATCTTCATAACAACGCGGCCCGCCGAGGTCGCACTCGAGATGCAGGGATCGCGGCACCACGCCAGACTCCAGCCAGCGGATCAGGCTCTCCATCGCTTTCGGCGTGGCGATGTCGAGCATTTTTCCGGCTTTCATTTGTTGCGAAAGTCGCGCGTAGCCGAAATGCAGCCTTGCTGCGGTCAGGTCCACAGCGTAATCACGGCGAACCAGCTTCGGCCGGCCGCTGGTAATCACCCGACGGGAAGTGGCACTTTTGCCGCTGCTGGCAGGCAGGGCGAGCGGCTGCGCGACATCATCTTGCAGACCTGACTGCGGCCGTGGCCGGGCATGCATCTGCGGCTGCGGCTGTGAATGCGATTGTGAATGCGATTGTGGCTGTGGCTGCAGTTGTGGCTGTCGCTGTGACTTTGAATGTGGCGTCGGTTGTTGCGGTGGCAGTGGCGGTGGCTGCACCTGCGGCTGCGCTTGCTGTGGCGGCTGGCCAGCAATGGCGGGCAGTGACATGGGCGGCTTCTCCGGAGCGGTAGTGGCGGGCGGGCGTTTGCCTGACTGGCTCTCTTCCTCCTGATCGGGTGCCAGTGGTACAGGTGCATGTATCGCGTTGATGACGCCGCGCTGCGCACGACAGGCGCGGTATGGCCTGCTCAGTCCCTGATCTCTATGCCCTGTTCCTGCCCCGCACAAACGGCCAATCAGCGCAGTACCCCGAAAAAACAAAAGGCACCCGAAGGTGCCTTTTGTGTTGTGCCTGAACAGGCCGACAGCAATTACGCTGCTTCGCGCGAAGCCTTCTTGCGCTCATGCTCTTTCAGGAAGCGCTTGCGCAGGCGGATACTCTTCGGAGTGATTTCGACCAGCTCATCATCCTCGATGAATTCGACCGCGTATTCGAGCGACAGCTCGATCGGCGGTACCAGACGCACTGCTTCATCGGTGCCCGAGGCACGGACGTTGGTCAGCTGCTTGCCCTTGATCGGGTTGACGACGAGGTCATTGTCACGCGAGTGGATGCCGATGATCATGCCTTCGTACACCGGGTCGTTGTGGCTGACGAACATGCGGCCGCGATCCTGCAGCTTCCACAGCGCGTAGGCAACGGCAGCGCCGTCATCCTGCGAGATCAGCACGCCATTGCGACGGCCGGCCAGTTCGCCCTTGCTGGCATCGACCGTGCCATAGGCATCGAACACATGGCTCATCAGGCCGGTACCGCGGGTCAGGGTCATGAACTCGCCCTGGAAACCGATCAGGCCACGCGCAGGAATACGGTATTCGAGACGCACGCGACCCTTGCCGTCCGGCTGCATGTCCTGCAGGTCGCCACGACGGCGGCCCAGCTCTTCCATCACGCCACCCTGGTGGGTTTCTTCGACGTCGACCGACAGGTTCTCGAACGGCTCCTGGCGCACGCCATCGACCATCTTGAACACGACACGCGGACGCGACACGGCCAGCTCGAAGCCTTCGCGGCGCATGTTTTCGATCAGGATGGTCAGGTGCAGTTCGCCGCGACCCGAGACTTCAAAAATGGTGTCATCGTCGGTCGGCGCGACGCGCAGCGCAACGTTGGATTTCAGTTCGCGGTCAAGGCGGTCACGCAGCTGGCGGCTGGTGACGAATTTGCCTTCGCGGCCGGCCAGCGGCGAGGTGTTGACCATGAAGTTCATGGTCAGCGTCGGCTCGTCGACGGTCAGCATGGGCAAGGCTTCCGGGGTGTCCGGAGCGCACACGGTCGTACCGATACCGAGGTCTTCGATACCGTTGATCAGCACGATGTCGCCGGCCATGGCCTGGTCGACCAGCACTCGCTCGAGGCCCTTGAAATTGAGGACCTGGTTGATACGCGCTTTTTTAGGCGTGCCTTCCGGGCCGTCGATGATGACCACATCCTGCAGCGGCTTGACGCGGCCACGGGTGATGCGGCCAATGCCGATCTTGCCGACGTAGGACGAGTAATCGAGGGACGTGATCTGCATCTGCAGCGGGCCGTCGATGTCATCGTCGCGCACCGGCACGTGTTTCAGGACGGCGTCGAACAGCGGATCCATCGTGCCTTCGCGGACTTCCGGATCCAGGCTCGCATAGCCGTTCAGGGCCGATGCGAACACCACCGGGAAGTCGAGCTGCTCTTCGGTCGCGCCGAGTTTGTCGAACAGTTCGAAGGTGGCGTTGATGACCCACTCCGGACGCGCGCCCGGACGGTCGATCTTGTTGACGACGACGATGGGCTTCAAACCCAGGGCCAGCGCCTTGCGGGTCACGAAACGGGTCTGCG